>Ga0208156_1000370_pt1 | contig 18514 bp, 16 predicted proteins | sample 1_EtaG_FD_184073 | JGI IMG/M metagenome (GOLD analysis project Ga0208156, IMG submission 184073) | Marine viral communities from the Subarctic Pacific Ocean - 1_ETSP_OMZ_AT15124 metaG (SPAdes) (version 2) | ecosystem: Environmental > Aquatic > Marine > Oceanic | place: Pacific Ocean | collected...
AAACGTGGAGCGTATGATTCGCAGATTTTCTAAGAAAGTCAAGAAAGAACGCATTCTTGAAGAGGTGAAGGACAGGCGCTTTTTTAAAAAGAAGTCTATTGCGAAGAGAGAGAAACAAGAGCGAGCACGAAGACTTCGCTTGAAAGAAGAACAAAAACGTAATAGAAAAAAGTACTGACTATTTATAATGAAAGTCAATAAATTAGGAGATTTCTTATGCCTGGAAAGTCTTGGGAATTAGCACCCGGATTAAATAATGTTGGATCGTTTCAAGTTAGTGGACGACCATTTCTTACGGGAGCGTGTTTGGCGCCAATTAGCGGCGCCTCCAATAGTTTAGTAGTTCGGTTCCCCGCCGTAACAAAGTGGTTTCACATTCATCCTACGCAGGCTATGTTAGATCGCACATTGCGTGTGGCTTTTAGTGCTGAAGGATTAAAGGGGAAAGGGGGATCTTACATTCGGCTGCATCAAAGCTCAAGTTTTTGCCGTCCGATGGACATGAAGCTAACAGAAATTTATTTTATGTCTGAAGACAGTAGCACTTTTACTTTCGATATTACGGCTGGTTTAACTAACCTGGGGATTGGGCGCACGTACACCGATCAACGAGATGTTAATGGCGTAACAGAGGCAGGCGGTCCAAGCTGGTCGGGTTCTATAGGAGTAGGTTAATATGGCCAAATTTGGTTGGGCATATATTAACTGTTCTGACTCCGGCGCTGGCTCGGGATCCTTTGGCCCTGCGTATTCATTACAATTCGTTACCGAATCGGGCGGAGGCACGACCGGCTCGGCCAATCTTACATATTACACAGCCTCCACATATACTTACCAACCTAACACGTTAGTACTATCCGGAAACATGATTGTGACTGGCGCTATTAGCGCGAGTGTTTTCCACTACCAAGACATTACAACAATTGATGCCACTGGTTCAACTTATTTTGGTGACGATCAAACAGACATTCATTCTAGAACCGGCAGCCTGGAGATGTATAACGATAGTTCTTTGGTGCTTAAGGTGGATGCCATCACGGGACAAACAAGAGTCCAGGGTTTCCGCGGCACTTTGGTTAATGTTTCTACCACGACTCATACTTCGGCCGTTGGCAATCTCGTATTAGGGGTGACGCAAGTAGCCAACACTACTATTTGTGTTCACAGCGCTTCTGACGCCGGCGCAGGTGCTGTGATGATTATTAAAGATCAAGTAGATAGAACAGCTCTTACCTCTAAAGTTTATGTATCCGGCTCAACGGGAGGCTCTCATGAAACGATTGATGGCTCCAACTACTATGTACTCTCGGGAACATATCCAGCAATTAACTTGTACTCTGATGGCAGCAATTGGTGGATCTTCTAAGGGAGAGCTAATGGTGTATGGCCTACAATGCGTTATCGGGAACAGTAATAGCCGCTCAAAAGTATCTTCCTGGCGATTTATATGTTGAGAATATCGTCTCGGGAAACTTAAGCACTTCAGACGGCTCTTCAATTCTTAATATTCCTCGTGTTTCAAACGCGACCAACAACGCACTTCTTACGAATGTAGGTGGCGATGCCAACACTTTAACGTGCGAGACAAACCTAACTTTCGACGGTACCGCACTTTCTATAACCGGGGAATTGACAGCTAGTACGGGCTTGTCAGCTTCTTATTTAATGGGAGATGGTAGTCGCTTGACCGGTCTCCCGACACAGGGTGGAGGCGGCGGTATTTTTACGACTCCGAACGCTACCACTGCTTACACCACTAGTAGTATTAACGTGGGATCCTCAGCCACTCCTTCATATACTTTAACAGTGGCAGGAACGGCTTCAATTAACGGCCACCTTATTGTTACCGGTAGTGCGTGGGTCACGGGAACGATGAATGTAGACGGGGATCTCCTGCCAAGCGCCGCCAGCACACATAATTTGGGATCTGTCGCGAAGCCCTGGGGAGCACTCTATGTGGATGCGAGCACCATTTATATGGGAACCGATACTATAACGGTTGCCGACAATAATTTGAAATTTGGTTCCGGAAGCACTACCAAGGGTTTTGATGTAGGTTTCATGAACTTTAAAAATAACGGCATTTTTATGGATCCTGGCCGGCTGTTCAAATTACGAGCCTACCAGATTCAAATGTTCGGAGGGATCGGGTATGTGAGGAAGGTGGCTGCAGATGATTATACCATTAAAGAGACTGACTATTTAATTGGCGTGGCATCCGACTTGCTTACAGCATCGGTTACTCTTACTCTTCCCGCAGCTAGCGGCCTTTTAAATGGTCAAACGTTTGTCGTCAAAGATGAGGGTGGCGCCGCCAATACCTATCCAGTGACGATTGCGTGCACTGGGAGCGATGTTGTGGATGGCGCAAATCAAGTAGTTTTAGAATCACCTTATGCAGCTATTCAGCTTTATTGTAATGGCGTCGGTAAATTCTTCATCTGCTAAAAATTAATGTGTTTGACAACACTAATTACAGTCGAGGGGACGGGTTTGTCTTGTTCTCTTTGGGGGAAATTTCCCCCGCCTTATAAAAACTATTTAATGGAGGGTTTAAAATATGGCTTATAAATTTCAAACAGGGACTGCTTTGATGAGTGGTACTCTTGAACAATCAAACAAAGTGACTATCGATCAGGGTGGCCTTACTGTTACTGCTGGAGGGGTTACTGTCACAGGCTCCGCAGCGCTGCAAGCTGCTACGTGTACTACACTTAGCGCAACCGGCGATGTAGATCTCGGTAATGCTACTAGTGATACTGTTACAGTAACTGGTCGATTTGATTCGGATCTTGTTCCATCTGCTGATAGTGCTCAAGATCTTGGTACTTCGACCTTGCAATGGGCGGATGCTCACATTGATGTCGGATATATCGATCAGCTTGGTGCGGCTTTAGACGCCAACTCCCAGGCTATCACCAACGTTGATATCAATAGTGGCAATATTGATAATACCGTAATCGGTGCTACCACAGCCGTTGCGGGTACTTTCGCTGCTGTGGCTGGTACCACTGGTACTTACACTGGTATTCTCAAAACTGATGACACAACTGATGCTACTAATAAAACTAACGGTTCCTTACAGACCGATGGTGGTTTGAGTGTTGCTAAAAAAATATACAGTGGAACGGACGTAGTCCTCGCTGCTGATTCCGGCACTGTGACAATGGGTGCCGCCACGGCGCTTGTTGTAAGTGCTGCTGGAGCGATTGCTGTTAATAATGCAGACGATTCGACGGCAGCTACCAACGGATCTTTACAGACTGATGGTGGCTTGGGCGTTGCTAAAGACATTATCGCTGGTAACGATGTGACTCTTAAATCTGACGATGCCGTCCTTGCTTTTGGCGATGACGCCGATGTGAGCTTAACTCACGTTGCTGACACGGCATTGCAGCTGAATAGCACGAGACAGCTTCGTTTTAACGACTGGTCTGCTAACATTAGTTCTTCTGCAGCCAACTACCTTGATCTTTTTGCGAATACGCAAATTAACTTGAGTGGTGCGGTTAATGTGGCGTCTAGTACTTTGACGGTTAATGGTGCAATTGTTGCTGAGACTGGTCTTATTCCAGATGCGAATGATAGTTCGTATATTGGAACGACTTCCAAAGGGTTTAGTGATCTATATCTGGCCGACGGTGCAGTAATTTCCATGGGCGATGGTGGAGCAGATGTTACGTTTACCCACGTTGCTGATACTGGCGTTCTTTTGAATTCCACAAATCGGATTCAGTTCAATGACGCGTCACAGTACATTGGTGCCTCGTCTGCTGCAGATCTCGATCTGGCTGCTACTACTGATATTAATTTGGACTGTACCACAGTCGATATTAATGGTGCATGTGATATATCAAATAATTTGACTGTTGCTGGAGTGACTAGTCTTCAGGGCAATATAGATCTCGGCAATGCTACTGGTAGTACTATTACACCACTCGCCCGATTCGATGGCGACTTGGTTCCCAATGCTGATAGTTCGATTGACTTAGGCACTACTGCTTTAAGATATTCTACACTTTATGTTGATAGTATTGTCGGCGCGAACATGGCCTTTGACGTTGAAACTGTTGGGGGGGGTGGCACAATTGCTGCTGGTACTGATTTTGCTCTGATTAACACTGGAAGTGGTGTGACCGTTACAATGCCAGCCGCTTCGGCAGGTCACGTTGTACGTGTTAAGCTGTCGTCTTCAATTGGTGACGTCATCTTAAAGGCAGCCGCTGGAGATGTTATTGAAGGGAGTGCAGCAGCTGGTAGCATTCGCTTAGAATCAACTGGCTCCGCTGTTACGTGTGTCGCTTACGACGCTGGTACTTGGTTCGTCATCTAATTTAAGAGTAATCTTAGATTAGGCGTACGCCTTATATCTTCTCTTGGATGCCTCCCTTGTGGGGGCATCCTTTTTTTTGGGACTACTTATTATTATGAAGACTCTAGATTTACATGGGATGTATCACGACGCAGTTCAACGGCATGTGGAAAATTTTGTTTTGCTTAACGCTGCGCCTGTGAGAATTATTACGGGACATTCTTCTCGCATGAAAGAATTAGTAATGGCTATTGTAGAGCGTCATGATTTTGATTATCATTACGAGAGATATATCAATTATGGGAGTCTAATTATTACCGAGAAAATGCAGAAACCTGCTAATTAAAGGGGAGAGGACACTAAATGGCTTATAATGTTTTAGATGGAACAGTTGATTACAGCACAACACAGCATACGGAGCTATTAGATGCTCAAGCCAACCAAGAAATAAAGGGCACTAAAATCATTGTAGGGCGACTACTCTCAAAAGAGGGTCGCGAGATTGTCCCTCCTGCAATTACCAAGATCGAGGGAGGCGTCAAGCACGGGATTTTGATCTATCAGCACAACGGGGAGGCGTCAGCCGAACGCAACTTAACTTTTAATGGTGAACTCTTAGCCACCACGCATGTGCGCGCAGGGATATTTGAAGGGTCAGGCGAAAAATTACGAAATCTCCCAACGACCCAGTTCAATGGCATAATTTCTGCCAAAGATTTAAACTTAGGCCTCGGCCTTAAAAACGTTCGCAACAGACTTCAGGTCAACACTCACGAAGGATTGTTGGCGGAGGAAGAGGGGCTCTCGGTGGCCCTGGCACCCAAGAGCGGTCTAACATTCAAAGAAAGACGTCTCGCGATTGAGCCTAAAAATTGTGTGCCGATTAACGGCGCCGGCCAAAATTTAAGTGATGATGATTTGATGTTGGTTCATGATACATCTTGTGGCCAATTACGTAACACTACACTCTCCAATTTGTATTCTTCTTACATCCAGCACAAAATACCGCGCGCCGGTGGAACTGTGAATTGCGTGCAGATCAAATCAAAAAATGGTTTCGATGCTTCACCAAACTTGACCTTTGACCCTGTTAGTAATGTTTTAAACATCGATGGTCATGTAGTAGCAGATTCGTTAAGCGTCAGCGGAAAGACAGATTTTGAAGGGTTTGTCGCAAAAAACATAAAAAATGTGTCAGTCGCTCACTATGAAGTGGAAGGTCGCGATTATACCATATTATGTAACACATCCGAACACAAGGTGAAAGTCACCCTTCCCGCTGCCTGTAATAATGAAGGCAGAATACTTGTTGTTAAGAAAGTTCACAATAATAGATTTAAACTCAATTCTAATTTATTAACCATTGATGTTGAAGAGGGAGAGATAGATTTTAAGAGCAAGATCGAGGTAAAACATACATACTCTGCGGTGACCTTTCAATCGGATGGTACAAAATGGTGGGTTATTGGAAAGACCGGGTCATAATTTGTGTCTTTTCCTAAGAGATAACACTATTTATTTTGAATTACTATAATTTTAGGAGTCATTATATGTCAACGTTGCTACAAGACGCCATTGTTGATGCAAACGCATTGCGCGAGGCAGCTTTAAAAAATGCTGAGGCCTCTGTGATTGAAAAGTATTCTAATGAGGTGCGCAACGTTTTAGATACCTTATTAGAGCAGCCTGAAGATCCGATGGCTATGGATCCTATGGCAGGCGATCCTCTTGCCGGAGATCCTCTTGCTGGAGATCCCATGGCCATGGGCGCTGAAGGTGAAGATCCCGGCGAAGTAGCCGAAGAGGTTCCGCTTGGTGCTGCAGCAGGAGAAAAACTATGTGCATGCCCCGAAGAGGGCGCCTCGGCAAAAGTTTCAGTGGATTTAGATGAATTACAAGAAGCAGTCGATGCTTTGCGCGACGAAGTCACACTCAATGAAGATTTAGAGTTTGATGAAGAAGACTTGGTGGACATGTTGGCCGAGGAAGAAGAAGATTTAGAAGAGAACACTCAAAGTATTACGACGGGATCCGATGAGATTTTCGGAGAACAGGAAGATGCACCGGATTACAGTGGCGGCGGAGCCCTTGCAGGGACTGCAGCAGCCACGACGGCCGACACTGCCGCATTAAAGAGTGAAGAGGGCCTCAAGGAAGACTTCGATATGGACATAACTGATGATATGTTAGAGGCCATTTTAGAGAAGGTCCGAGTCGATATGGGCGCGTCCCTATCTGGCTGGGCCGGCCGTTCCGCCTACGATATGAAGTGGGAGATGGAAAAGGAAATGGCCCACCGCCGCGGCACCAAGGCCCACGACGAATTAGAGATTTTGAAGAAAGCTCAAGAAGAGTTGGTTTTTGAAAATAAACAACTCAAAGAGCGAACTAAACAATATAAGCAAGCAACTGAAGAGCTACGGGCAGGTTTACAAGAAGTAAACGTTTCCAATGCTCGCTTGCTTTACACGAACCGTGTTTTAAGAAATGCCTCCCTGAATGAGCGGCAAAAAACAAAAATTGCCGAAGCTATTTCAAAAGCTGGTTCAGTAACAGAAGCGAAAACGATTTATGAAACGCTTCAAAGCGCAGTGCCGTCTCAAATAAAACAGAGACCTCAATCGCTGAGCGAGGCTATCACACGTCCAACTTCTGTTATTCGTGCGACTCGTAAGGAGTCGCCGCCAAACGATCTATTTTTAGATCGTATGCAAAAATTAGCAGGCATAAAGTAACATTTATAGGAGGTGATAAAAAATGTCTAGTATAGTTGAAAGGCTGACCGAGGGCGTCGTTAATCGCGACATGCGTTCCGAAGGTCATGCACTATTAAATAAGTGGGGGCGAACTGGTCTTCTAGAAGGTCTAGGACACGAACGCTCCAAGCAAGGTATGGCTCGCCTACTGGAAAACCAGGCGAAAGAGCTACTCCGCGAGGCTAGCACAATGCAGGGTGGAGATGTTGAAGGTTTTGCAGCCGTCGCATTCCCCATCGTTCGGCGTGTTTTCGCGGGGCTGATCGCAAACGATTTAGTTAGCGTTCAGCCGATGAGTCTACCTAGTGGTCTCATCTTCTTCCTCGATTTTACCACATCGACTAACGGTGCGGGACTTCCTCGTTTGGGCTACGGCGCAACTGAAGAGTCTCTGTACGGTGGTGGGCGCGTTGGCTCCCAGATTACTGGTGGTGTGGATCTTAGTGGAATTGTGAATGCTGAAGCTGGGCCTTATGCGCTCAACAACGGCTATTCTTCCCCAACTGGTTCTACCGTTTCCGGTCCCGGTGGTGGTGGACTCACGCAGGACGTGGCCAATGCTGGCTGGGTTCTGATTTCTTCGGGTACTGTGGGCGCTCCTGCAGGAACCGGCGCAAACCCCTTGTCCACTACGGACCAGGGCACGCTTGATAAGTTGTGTCGTTACGACGTAGACTTGTCGGGTACGGTTGTCGCTGTTATGGAGACCACTGGTTCTAGCCAGTTGTCTCAGCTTAACGTTGAGAACCTTGTGGCTGTGCAGATGATTTCAGCATCTTCGCCCGCGGGTATTACCGCTACATCTCAGCTGGTTCGTCGTTTGACGACCGTGCGGAGTGGCTCTGCAACTCAGGATCCGAGCAGTTCTGCCTACGGATTTACTCTTGTGTTTGCACAGCGAAGCGGTAGTGTTCCTTGTAACAACGGTTTGGGTTCTTCGATTGTGGGAATTCTCACGGCGTCGGACGCAACTGCCACTACCCACCTTAACATTACCTATCCGATGGATGATAACTTTACCAACAGCACTGCTCTTGGTTCGGTTATTGGTACCACCGAGTGGGGCTTGGAAAATCAGGCCAACATCCCCGAGATTGACATTAAGGTCGATTCCGTGGCTGTGACCGCCATGACCAAGAAGTTGAAGGCCAAGTGGACGCCAGAGTTGGGACAGGACTTGAATGCCTATCACAACTTGGATGCCGAGGTTGAGTTAACTTCAATTCTCTCCGAGCAGATTGCTCTTGAGATTGATCGCGAGATTCTTGAGGATCTTGTCCAGGGTGCTACCGCAGGTACGTACTACTGGTCTCGTTCTCCCGGTCTGTTCGTGAATCGTGTAACTGGTGCTGAAATTGGCGCTAGCTCTGCGGCTCCCGACTTCACCGGTACGGTCTCCGAGTGGTATGAGACTCTCGCTGAGACCATCAACGATGTGTCCGCACAGATCCACCGTAAGACTCTACGGGGTGGTGCAAACTTTGTGGTGACTTCACCCGAGGTTGCAAACATTCTTGAGTTTACCGCTGGTTTCCGTGCAAGCGTTACCGCTGATGATGAGACTGGTTCCATTGGTGCTGTGAAGGTTGGTTCCCTGTCAAAGAAATTTGACGTTCATGTGGATCCTTACTTCCCGCGCGCTTTGATTCTTGTCGGTCGTCGTGGAAGCTCGTTCCTTGAGAGTGGATATGTATATGCACCTTATGTGCCGCTGCAGACCACTCCCACTATCTTTGGTCCTGAGGACTTCGTGCCACGTAAGGGCGTGATGACTCGGTATGCCAAGAAGATGGTGCGACCCGATATGTACGGCTTGGTTGTCGTTCAGGGTCTCCTGGGTCAGGCCGGCGCTACTAGTTAAAAACTAGCATAGCAAAATAAATGTAAAGCCTCCTTCTTCGGAAGGGGGCTTTCGTTTGTCTAAGACTATTTACAAGTGAATCAAAAGATTCGTCCCATGTTAAATGACATGATTACAAATGGAGGGTTATAAAAATGGGAACTAAAAGAGTAGGCTTGGCGAGAACCCAAGCATTAATTGAGAATTTAAAGAGAGAGTTGACGACTTTTCCGGGCGCTGGAGCAGCTGGAGGACTTAACACAACGGCACTGATGACAGCCGGCACCGGTGTCACAACTGGTACTGGCACGCTTATAAAGCATTCAGTACTCAAAGTCGGTAATATTATTTACACAAGTGTACTTATAGACCTCACCGGTCTTAGTTCTAATGTTGTTGGTGATATTATTGGAGTATCAGCAACTGCTAATTGTCACCTTGGACAGATTACAGCCGCCGTGAACGGCACGCTTCTTGGCGGCAGGATGACCAACTTGGAAACCATCGCCGGTGGAGAGCCCGATATTGATTTATACTCGGCCAATGAAGCGACTGGTACGGAGGATACAGCTATTACTGATCTAACCGAAACAGAGTTACTGAGCGTCGGCGCAGACTGGACTATGAATGGCGGCGCAACGACAGTGCGCTCCATCACAACGATGCCCCCTGCTGACGACTACTTGTATTTAGTCGGTGGAGGTGGTACAACTGATGCAGTCTATACTGGCGGCAGGTTTTTAATTGAATTTTGGGGTTACGTAGCATAATAAATAACTAAAAATACATCTTTATATTTATCCCCCTCTTCGGAGGGGGTTTTTCTTTTAAAACCACGATCTGCTGAATTTTTTTCGCCTCCAATTTTTTGAGATTTTCGGTTTGGCGAGAATAATACTATTTACTATATTACAAAGGAGTTTTCCCATGGGAAAGAAAAGACGATTGAATTCTGCCAAAGCAAAGTTTAAAGCTAAGCACGCTAACCACCCGCGTATGCAGCTTCTAACCACAACCAACACTAACGAGGTTGTAGAGGAAGTAATTGAAAGTGTGCCCGAGGTAGAAGTAACTGTTGCTCCGGTAGAGGTAATTGTGGCCCCAGTCCCGGTCTTGCTTGAAGAAGAAGAGACGATTGTGGTGCCAGAAATTATTGCCAAGGCGAAGCGCCCCCGCAAACGCAAAACTAAAAGCACCAAGAGAACTCGCAAAAGTACCAGCGCTTAAATATTTTCCTTTATAGAATAAGGCCGATCCCCATCGGGGTTTTGTCTTGTAAACTACTAATTACTGCGAGGAGAATATTATAGATGCCCAAGAATCTTCAGCCTAGGTCCGAAACCAGCGCTGTAATTTTAAGTAGTAGTGGATCCGCGGCCCTCGTTGCCGCGGCGGTCCCTTTTGGAATGTATACGGGTTCCGTAGAGTTTTTAAGTGGCGCTGCAGTCCAAGTATCCTATGTTTACAAGAAATTAGGTGGCGATGTAGTCGATATTGAATTAACGCCTGGCAATGTGTACGCAGCATATGAAGAAGCTGTGTTGGAATATTCTTATATTGTCAACCTCCATCAAAGTAAAAACATGTTATCCGATGTATTGGGTGACACCACCGGCACCTTTGATCATCGGGGAGAAATTGAACCTGGGACGCTTTCCTCTAGCTTGGGCGGAACCAAAGTGGCCCTTAAATATCCTCGTTTTGAATTTGAGTACGCCCGCCGCATTGGTGATGGAATGGCTGCAGCAGGATTTACGGGGTACGGCGGCACAATTCCACAATATTCGGCGTCTTTTACACCCACTACGTCGGTCCAAGATTACGATTTGCAGGCAATTGTTTCGGCTAGCTCTGCTACGGGTACAGATGATGGGGGCGGCACCGTACCTTTCTTTGAAAAGGTAGGGGATAAGCGTATTATTATTACACAGGTGTTCTATAAATCTCCACGCATTATGTGGCGTTTTTACGGCTATTATGGAGGCACCGGAGTAGTAGGCAACTTTTCTACCTACGGACAGTTTGCAGATGATTCGACCTTTGAAATCATCCCTACGTGGCAAAATAAAATGCAAGCCATCATGTATGAGGATTCGCTTTACACGAGAACCTCGCACTATTCCTACGAGCTTGTGAACAACAAATTAAGACTCTTCCCGGATCCCAGTTATTGGGATTTTGGAGCTTTAGATCGGATCTGGTTTAGGTTCTATGTAGAGTCAGATGCATGGGAGGAAGACGCTGGCTATCAAAGCGGCGTCAACGGGATCAATAATGTTAATACGCTGCCGTTTGATAATCTTCCATATAAAAACATAAACTCTATTGGAAAACAATGGATACGTAAATATTGTTTGGCCTTGTGCAAGGAGATGTTAGGACAGATTAGAGGTAAATTCACCACTATTCCAATTCCGGGAGAAAGTGTAACGCTTAATCATTCCGAACTTCTGAGCCAAGCGAAAGAAGAACAAGACTCTCTCAAAGATAAATTAGCGGAGATGCTTAAAGAACTGGAGTACACCGAACTAGTGAAGCGGGACAGCGAGAAGGCGGAGGCAGCTGCAACAACGCTCAAGAATTCGCCGTTGCCAATTTTTGTGGGGTAATAAGTTATGGCTGACGAATGGAAAAGACCCAAGGCGCCACCCCCACCGCTCTTTATCGGCAAAAAAGAAAGAGACCTTGTCAAGCAGGTTAACGATGAGTTAATTGAAAAAGTTATTGGCCAACAGATATTGTATTATCCCATAGATTTAGATAGGACGAATTTTCACGAGTTATACGGAGAGGCCATCAAGAAAACTTTTTTGCCACCCGTCCGCGTATTCGCTCTTGTGGAATTTACAAGATTTGAAACGGAATATATGCCCAACGTCGGCATTGACAAGGTGTGGGAAATTAATATTCATTTCCACAAGAGAAGGTTAGAAGAAGATCAGAACATGTATGTGCGTGAAGGTGATTTTGTGTTGTATGGTGATAGTTACTACGAAATAGTGAAGCTTGTTCAAAACAAACAGCTGTTCGGGCAAGTCAATCATCTATTTGAAATTTCAGCTACTTGTAAGAGGGCAAGGAAGGGACTATTCGATGCTACCTGAGAATTTTGATTTTGCGCAGTTACCAGTCGACAAAGACGAGATTAGTTTAAAAGAAATAGGCATGCTCGCCTCAACCATCGAGAACATTGACTATGCCATCATGTCGTGGTTAAAAGAAGATGTGATTATCAGCACCACAACACACGAAGGTTTTGAGAAAACCCCGGTTTTGTGGCAGGTACCTGAAAGATCGTTCCAGATTAAACATAAAAAGGAATTACGGGATGATGACGGAGCCTTAAAACTCCCCATCATTAGTGTGGAACGTACAGGGATGAATAAAGATCCGGCTCGTAAGGGCGCCTTCCAAGCAAATTTATATTCAGATCGTAACGACGGACGGAGCGGCCGCATGGTTATCGCTAAAAAGATCGTGGAGGACAAAACCCGCAACTTTGCTGTATGTGATGGTACGCGCCACCACGAGACTTCAGGAACGGATCAGCTTTATTACCCGAGAGTAAACAAAAAGGTGGTTATCAAAATGCTTTCCATTCCGATTCCCGTGTACGTAAATGTGGATTATAAGATTATTTTGAAGTCCGAATACCAACAGCAAATGAATACGATGCTCGCACCCTTTGTGGCCCGAACAGGCCAAGCAAATGCCTTTACTATGACCAGAAATGGTCATTTATACGAAGGCTTCATAGACCAAAGCTTTAGCCATTCTAATAACATAGCAGATTTGGGAGAGGACATACGCATGTACACTTCAGAAATTACTATTAAGGTATTAGGCTACCTTATTGGCGAGGGGGAGAGTGATGATCGACCTCTGGTTCGAATTCATGAAAACCTTGTGGAGATAAGTTTTCCCCAGGAAGGGGTAGTTCCTGAGGGGAAAGACGACCTTTTTCTTTAGTTCAGGAACTCCTTTTGAGATTAAAAATACTATTTAATTAATGATTGCACTATCATTTACGCATATTTTGATAAGAGGAACACAGTATGTCAGTCAAAAGTTTTAAATTTGTATCTCCTGGGGTGTTTATTCACGAAATTGATGATTCTTTCATCCCCAAATCAGCAGAAGCCATCGGTCCTGTATTGGTCGGACGTTCTCGTCGCGGCCTAGCGATGCAGCCTGTCTCGGTCCAATCTTATTCGGACTTTGTGGAAATGTTTGGAGACACTGCCCCCGGTTTTGGTGGTGGTGATATTTCACGACACGGAAATTATCAGTCTCCCATGTATGGAACGTACGCGGCTAAAGCATTCTTGAAAGCAAACGTTGCTCCTCTTACTTATGTTCGGTTGTTGGGTCAGGAAACTAGCGTCGGAAGCGCTGCTGGCGGCGATGCGGCTGCAGGGTGGCAGACCTTAAGAACTGCGCCCGCCGACCTGGCTGCTACTAATGCAGGTGCGTACGGCCTTTGGCTCTTCCCAAGTCAGTCCTCCGAAACCGCTGACGCTGGCGCCGGCGGTCGGAACAACTTAGGGACTGCCAGCCTGGGGGCAATTTTTTATCTTAATCAAGGAAGCCTTACATTAACTGGAGCGGTTTATGGCGGCCGCGCGACTAATGGCAATATAGGCTCGACTGTTATCACCGCTTCTAGTAATACTTTGTTTGGTACTGGTGGAGATAATACGAGCGGACTTTTGACTCTTGAAGTGGCAGGCACCAACCAGACCACCGAAACCATTTCCTTCAATTTTGATGATCAGAGCGATAATTTCATTCGTAATCAGTTCAACACCAATCCTCAGTTGATCAGCGGATCTACATTTTATTCTACTGACGCGTCAACTTCTAAAGTATATTGGCTTGGTCAGTCTTACGAGCAAGAAATCCGCGACCGCGGCTTGACCACTGAAAGTATTGCTGTTCTGATGCCAGTTTATGGTGGCGGCGGCACCGATACTCCCGCCGACATGAAACCCCAGGCTCACCGCGAAGGGCGGACCGGCTGGTTTATTGGTCAGGCGCTAGGGGCCTCCGCCGATTATGTGCCGTTTAACCAGCAGCGACTTTTCCGCTTGGTTGGACGCGGACATGGTGAATGGCTGCAGCGCAGTTGCAAAGTTTCAATTAGTAATGTACGTCGTTCTACTACCTCAACTTATGAGTATGGGACCTTTTCGGTTCTCATTCGTTCCATCACCGACACAGATAATGCGGTTGAGATAATGGAGAGGTTTGATAATCTTAATCTCGATCCTACATCGCCCAATTATGTGGCGCGTGTAATTGGAGACAAGTATACGCAGTGGGACACGACCCAGAAACGTCTACGGACTTTTGGGGAATACGATAACCAATCTAAGTTTATGTATGTTGAAATGAATAGCGATGTGGAAGCTGGAGCTACCGACGCAACTCTCTTACCCTTTGGATATTTTGCTCCTCCGCGGTTCAGGGCGGTTTATGATTTGAACACCTCGGGCGCCTGCTCACTTATACCCCTCGGCGGCGAGACGTTCACCGCCGGAACGGTCTTGAGTGACACCTTCATCACCGGTGGCGCCGACGTCCCAAATCGCCCCCTGCCAGGAAACGACTCGTATAGTGCGACCGGTTATGTTACTTATCTTTCCGGTGGCACAGGAGTTGGCCTGTCCGATCTTAGTGGCTCTTGCACGGGGTCGTTTGTCTTCCCGTCTGTGCGTTTACGCAATTCCGCTTCCGATGGTGGCTTGACCGACCAGACGGATGCTTACTTCGGAATGCAGACGACTCGCGAAGCTGATGGGACAACGCCGGACGCTAGTGTCGCAGACTTCCATACATTATTGTATCAAGGATATACGGGTGGCGGTGGCGATAACGCCAAGACTCCGTATTCGACCACAGGTGTCGATGATTACGCATACGTTTTTTCTCTTGACGATGTGGCGAAGAGCGATGCTGGAAATTGGTACTATTTATCTGGGTCGCGAGTGTTAGGATTTTCTTATACTGCCGCATCCTCCTCTTATAATGCATTGTTGCTGGGAGGCATCGACCGCTTTACGTGTCCCGTTTATGGAGGCTTTGACGGATTTGATATTATGAAGCCCGACCCGGTGGCTAACCGCGAAATGTCGGATTCTTCAACTGAAGACAATAGTTATGTTTATCACACCTTCCGGCGCGCCATCGATACGGTAGCCGATCCAGAGTATATTAACATGAATCTCTTGTCGGTCCCGGGCCTCACTAACGCTAGTTTAACAACTCATGAGGTTAGGGTTTGCGAAGAGCGCGCTGACGCGATGGCTCTCATTGACCTTCCCGATGTTTATAAGCCCGCTGCCGAAGGCTATCAGAGCGACAAAGCTGATCGGATTGGGACAACTCCCACAACGGCTGCAACGGCACTTCGCAACCGCAGGATTGACTCCAGCTATGGAACGACTTTCTATCCCTGGGTTCAAACGCGAGACGAGAGTACCGGCGCAATGCTGTGGGTGCCCCCTTCGGTTGCCATGATGGGTGTTTTAGCTTCGTCAGAGCGAGCATCTGCAATTTGGTTTGCACCGGCTGGCTTTAACCGAGGCGGCCTTTCCGAAGGCGCAGCTGGAATTCCTGTTACCGGTATCACCCAGCGTCTCACATCCAAGGATCGAGACACGTTATACGAGAGCAACATTAACCCCATCGCTTCTTTCCCGTCTAGTGGGATTGTGGTCTTTGGCCAGAAAACTCTCCAAGAGCGTCAGTCGGCCCTCGACCGGATTAACGTCCGACGACTGGTGATTTACCTGAAGAAAGAAATTTCCGTTCTTTCGACACAAATTCTTTTTGAACAAAATGTGCAGGCAACATGGAATCGCTTTATCTCCCTGGTGGAGCCCTTCCTTGCTAACGTTAAAACTACGTATGGTATCACCGATTATAAGCTGGTACTGGACGAGTCCACGACGACGCCTGACTTGATTGATCAGAATATTTTGTATGCGAAGATCATGATTAAGCCGGCCCGAGCAATTGAATACATTGCTATCGACTTTGTTATCATGTCTACGGGAGCATCATTCGATGATTAAAGATGTTAGGGATTTTTCCCTTACCACACTACTTAAAAATAGATTATAGGAGTTTTAACATATGCCATTCTGGTCAACAAATTTCGGTGAAGATACCACTTTAAAAGATCCAAAGAGACAATTTAGGTTTTATGTCGAGTTCCAGGGCCTCAATGCTCCGCAAGGAGGTGCCACACTGTGGTATGCAAAGACCGTCACAAAGCCCAGCTTTCAGGTTGCTTCCGTGGAGCATAAATATTTGAACCATACGTTCTTTTATCCCGGCGGTGTTACTTGGCAGGACATGACGTTGACATTGGTTGATCCTGTCGACCCCGACATGGCTGCAACTCTATCCGATATTCTCGTGCAGTCTGGTTATTCTCCCCCAACGGATGCGACCAGCGATAGCATGGGAACAATTTCAAAGGCTAAGGCCGCAGGTGCACTGGGTACTGTGATTGTAACGCAGATCGATTCAAATGGCCAGGAGTTAGAAAAATGGACGTTGTGGAACTCCTTCCTCACCGAGGTGAAATACGGTGATTTGGCTTATGGCACGGATGACCTAACAGAGATGTCCGTGACCCTCAAGTACGATTGGGCCAGAATTCAAACATTCAACACTGAAGGTTCAGTTCTTGTCGCCGGCGATGGCGGCTCCGAATTCTTTAGCGTATAGACAAAATAGAGGTGTATATTGTCAAGAAATAAAGATCGCGTTGGTGGTACCAAACACACAGCCGACGCCGCCCCACCGCCCTCTGTCCTGCAAAACGAAGGTGGTGGGTTTTCATTCGTAGTACCTACAGAGTTTGTGGAACTGCCATCACAAGGAAAGTTTTATCCTGCAGGCCACCCGCTCTGCGGAGTTGATACGATTGAAATTAAACAAATGACGGCCAAAGAAGAAGATCTTCTGACGTCCCGCGCCCTCCTAAAAAAAGGAGTTGCCCTGGATCGGCTGATGAAAAATATTATTATCGATAAACGAATAGAACCACATGGTTTATTGGTGGGAGATCGAAACGCTATTTTGGTAGCAGCCAGAGTGTCGGGATACGGGAACGTGTACGAGACACGCGTTACGTGCCCAGCTTGTCAAAGTCAACAGGAATATGCGTTTGATTTAAATGAGGCCTCCACTTATAATGGCGATGGGTTATCGCCACAAGAAGCTTCCCCCCAAGAGGATGGCACATTTCTTACTACGCTGCCGGGTACCAAATTGGAAGTTACTTTTCGTTTATTAAACGGAGCAGATGAAAGAAGTTTGGTTGAACAAGTAGAGAATGCTCGCAAAAAACGACAAGATGAAAATGCTATCACTCGTCAACTCAGGCTAATGATAGTGGCAGTTAACGGAGAGACTGAACAAGTAACTCTTAATTATTTAGTAGATAATATGCCGACCCTGGATGCACGTCATCTCCGGCTCGTATATAAATTGGCAACCCCCAATGTGGATCTTACTCAGCGGTTCGAATGTAACGAATGCGATCACGAGCAAGAGATGGAGGTTCCGCTCACCGCGGACTTTTTTTGGCCTGACCGATGAGTATATGGAAGAAGTGTATGAGCAATTCTTCTTTTTAAAATATGTGGGTGGATGGTCACTGTGGGAGTCTTATAACCTGCCCGTTGGGTTAAGAGGTTGGTTTGTAAAACGATTATTAACACAGGTAGAAAAAGAAAATGAAGCGATGGAGAAGGCTTCCAAGGGGTCTAGCGGCCGCTCTCAAACTTTGACATCGCACAATCAACCACCAGCGCCCCCACAAATGACGGGGCGAAAGAGACAGGGCAACTCATAGCTCTGTCTTTTTTTGTACGTAACTAATTATTGATAGTACGTGAGGGCCCCTTTTTATGGCTGGCGAAGAAAGAGGTGATATATCTAAAATGGACTTGGACCAGAGGGCCCAAGAACTTAAAATCCTTGAACAGATGAATGCTGAGGAACTGAAGGCCAGTAAGTATCTCACACAGCGCAAAAAAGATCTAGAAGCGATCATGGAAATACATGGAAGAACGTCCAATTTCCAGCAAGAGGAATTGGAGCGCCTGCAGAGCTACTTAGTAACCCTTGAGAATGTTAATGCCGCGGAAGAAAACAGTTACGTCCAAGAAGTGCGCAAGCGAGAAATCGCTATGCAAACTGTGACTATTGAGGCCCAGAGATTGAAAGCGCTTCAGGAAATGGTCGAACGTGGCCAGGAGATGGGGGACGAGCAGAAGAAAGAGTATGAACTTTTAAAGAAGATGGAGCCCATCATCAAAGCCAAAGCACAAGCTCATGAGGCAATTAAAAGGGAGTTAGAGTCACTGGTTGGTTACGAAGTACAGGCTGTCGAACAGGCGGTCTATTGGCAGGCGGCGATGGCTCAAGGGGCAATGAGTGCTACCCTCCACCGCAAAGCCCTGCAACAAATGGACAAATTGGGCGCCAAGCTATACGGAGCAGCCAAGGATTTGGTGTTTGAATATGATAAACTTACTAAAGAATTCGAAAAGCAACTTCAATTGGGCCCCAAATATACCGCTCAAATTA
>Ga0208156_1000372_pt1 | contig 18445 bp, 24 predicted proteins | sample 1_EtaG_FD_184073 | JGI IMG/M metagenome (GOLD analysis project Ga0208156, IMG submission 184073) | Marine viral communities from the Subarctic Pacific Ocean - 1_ETSP_OMZ_AT15124 metaG (SPAdes) (version 2) | ecosystem: Environmental > Aquatic > Marine > Oceanic | place: Pacific Ocean | collected...
TGGCTCTGTTTGATTAAGGCAATGTCTGTGCGTTGTTCGGATACTAATTTGAGTATGTCGGATAATAATTGCGAATTACTTTTTTTTGGCATTGGATTTTACAATCTCCTGCAAGTTCTCAAGATCGGCATGTACCCTTACAACCTCTCCGTGCTTAATGTTGGTAAATACCGCTTCATTAAGTAGAGAAATTAGGTTGTTTTTTAATTGTTCGCTAATAGTAAAATTTTTCATTATGTCACCGCCTTTTGTTTTTTAATTGCTTCAATTTTAGAATCAAGGTCTTGAATTGCGCCAACCACCGAAGCTAGTACGGCACGATCTTCAAAACCTCGATAACGAGGGATTTTGTTTCCATTTTCGTCTTTTTTATATATCAATTTCCCATTCTTATCTGTTTTTGGGCTCCCATCTTCGTTGACCTCCCATATATATTCGTGCTTTTTACCATCAATGGCCTCTGGAAGGTGCTTTTCCAGCCAATTTGCTATAAATCCAAGGCGTAGCTTGCCTAAGTTGTCCTTCATTTCATAGATAACAGGTCTCATTTTAAGAACTTCTTTTAATCCATAAGGAGAATCTTTTATGATGTTTTTTAAACGTATATCTGAGGAGACAGAAAGCAACCCACTTCCACCAGTAGTAGATACTGTCCCGTTTGTAGTATATTGAGGCAAATAAACGGCTGCACCCGTCCCTCTTGCGTAAAGAGCTGCATTATTGGCCCCGTCTCCTGTGTAAAGTCTCACCCAGTTTTTGCCGTGAACCTCCATAGAATCAGCTGACCCAACGGATAAGTAGTGGTTTGAATCTACATCGCTATTAACAATCACATTTGCCTCAAAATTAGCATTTCCAGAGACATCCAATGAGGTTAATGTTCCTACACTAGTAATATTAGCTTGTGCGGGAGTTTGTAAAGTTCCTGTAAGAGCGGTGGCGGTTAGAGCTGATACCCCCGTAATAACGCCACCATCAAAAGACACGCCCTCAATAGCTACGGCTTGTCCAGCTAATGCGGTTATGGTTAATGATGATGCGCCTGAACTAGTAATCGCATTTCCATTAACTGTAATATCATCAACCGTTAGGGTTGTCAGAGTTCCTAAACTTGTTACATGAGTTTGAGCAGAGCTTGTTGAAATTGTAGCCCCAACTTTAGTTATTCCAGTACCAGCCACAAAATTAATATCCGTGACACCCCAGTCAATATCATCTGTTGTGACAGTGTGTACATTGTCTGTACCTGTTCCCGTTGAAGTAATTCGGTACGAGCGTCCATCATTAACGGTACCACCATCAATAGTCGTCCAGACACCATTGAATATTTCACTTGAAGGTGAGTTGTCTAAGTCAACGGCCCTTGCCCATGCACCAGAGGCGGTGACATATATGCCATTCTCGGTAGGGTCTGTTTGATCTTTTACTAGAATTCTTGATGTTGAGGTCAGCACCCCATCAATGGTTTGCTCACCAGATAGGGTGACATTAGCTGTTGTCGCTACATCAACATTGGGTTTGGTTAATGCGCCCTTTACTGATTGAGAATCGAAAAAGGCTTTAGATATAGCGGACGTTGCCCCAACTGGAATAGCAGGAAGCCCATCAATTTCTCCACCGCCCGATATAGTAACCCCTGCAAAAGTAGGGCTGTCGGTAGTTCTTATGTTTTGAGGTAATTGCGCTCTGTAATTTGACCCTGATCTCTCAATTGGCACATTGTCCGATACTAATAGATCGCCCCCATCTGTAAGCAAACTTAATTTGGAGTTAGCCATATTAACCCCTCTCTAACATGAGAAAACCAAGGCCATCCTCAAGAATAAACAATGACTCGTCCTCTTGTGTCAAAAAACCTTCGGGGTTGGTTATCATCATTAAGCTCATGTTATGTGACCCTCCTGATAGCAACTTCAATATCTCTATCAGCGAGTTCATTTGATCCTGTTTGTATTTTCAAATATTGAACTCCCACAAAGTCTTGAGGGTTCAGTGGTAAATAATTATCGACGGCAACGGTTTTATTGTAGTCTGTCCCACCACCTGTCACCATTTGAACAAAATTTGCTTCATCGTATGACACCATAATATTTATGGTGGTGCTTGTGAGTGCGGAAGGTGTGTAGATACCTAAGACGGTACCGCCTCCAACTGCGATAGAATTAGAAAGATCATCGTCAACCGAAATATCAATAGTGGCTGTTTTTATGTCGATGTCATTGGCAAGATCAGTAGGTTTCATAGGTTAGCTCCGAAGGGTTCATAGCTAGGGTGCCGAAACACCCTAGCTAATCAGATTAGGCTTTTAGTAATGCAACGTTCGTTGGTGTGATTTGTGCGAGATTAACGTAAGTGTCTGTAACAGACGCATCGTCAAGATCGGTAGTCCCACCTGTGAAGGTGCCCCCAGAAGTCGCTATTTGGACATATCCAATAGGAGCTTCACTTGATGGCACATCTGGTAGCGTTGCAAGTAGGGCGGTTGATGCCTCAGTTCCTTTGGTCATTGTGACAGTCCCAGAGGAGTCTATACTTGCTAAATACTTACAGAATGTCGAATCTGCTTGAACGGCTGTTGCGGTGAACGTAATATTGTCGGTTACAGCTTTTGTGTAAAGAGTACCGTCAATCATGTAGTCAAACGCTGTTGCAACCTGAATTTTTGTTACCGTGGTTGCAATAGCAAGACCAGCATTACCAATACAGCGAGTCGTTGATGCGGTGAGCATCTCAGACAACAATGTAATCAAGTCGCCTAAAAAATCAACAAGTTGATAATTTAGGAATCCTGACGCTTTGATATCATAGGACATAATTTAATCTCCTATCCGCTTACTGGTTTACAGTATGTTCCGAACACTTCAATGACGGCTGTATCAACTGCATTGGCACTTAGTGTCAAGTCAATTGTATCTGCTGAACTATAGTGTTTACCTACTGAGTAGGCATCTGCTTCCAATACTTTGGTAATGGTACCAGCACTCGCATTGAGGTTGATTGATCCTTCATACCCGTCTGCGTCATCGCCATCACCCACAGTAGCAGTTGAAGTACCTCCCTCTGCTGTAACCACTCGAACAGATACAGATAAAACCGTAATTCCTGCCCCAATCTTAACAGCTTCAACAACATCACTTGCGTCCATGTTGTCTGCTGAGAAGTCTAGTATGACAGAGAAATGTCCAACCTGACCTTGTCGTAGCTCATGTGGCTGTTTTCCTTTTGTAAATTCGTCTCTAATTGCCATTATTCAGTCCTCCTATAACTCGACTCGTTGGGATATGTTCTCAGTAATCAAGGTTTGGTTAGACCTGGCACATCGAATTTGGATAGAACCATACTCAATGCTGTTGAACTCTGGTTTTGAAAATGCGCTCATCATTTGGAATGACAATCCCAAGTGACGTCCATAGTCGTCTGTATCTGGAACAGATTTAGGAATACCGCCCTCGGCTACACATAATGCGTTTGCACCGAAGAATTGACAGATACCACCTGTAACATCAGAACTTGCACCAAAGTTACTAACAACTCCAGCCGTTTCAGAAGAGTAGATCACAATCCCGTCACGGGTGATTGCGTCGGCTCCTGTTAACATGGGATTGTCTTCGATTTTTTCTCTTGAATGAGCATCCATCAAAGATTGACGATATTCAGAATCCTCGGTGAGGTCATAGAATACATCTGTAGGGACTACAACAAAGTAATACTTCTTACCTTTATGCATGATTGGGGGAATGATGTACCTTGCGCCATTTGCCCGTGTTTGTGCAATCACTTTGACTTTCCTTAGTTCCGCCAATGTGAGCTTATCACTTGATGTTAGTGTAGCGTCACTTGTGCGAGAACCAGTGTAGTATACTTGCGTTGAGGCTGTTTTTACTTCCATTGCTTGAAAAATTAATTCATCCCTGGCTCGAACACCCCATGAAGCCATTTGAACTCGCATTTGATAAGGAATATCAAACAATGCTTTCTTACGGCCTAGTGGCGCAATGTCTTTGATGGCGTGTGCGTATTCTTCTAACTCAATAGAGTATTTGTAGGCTGATATATTTTCCTCAGTCCCTTTCAATGCTTGTTGGTTAGACCCTTTGATACCTTTTCCTGTTAGTGCAAGAACGAATGGGAATTCAAACTTAGCCCCTAATCCAGACTCTAATTTACGAGTAACCTTAATAGGCGATCCTTCGTTGGATTTTACCTCAACGATCTTGTTTCCTTGCTTGATTATTTGACCAGCAAGTGCGCTGTCTTTAGATGGGAAAGTGGTAAACTTTGACCAAAAAGACTCTTGTAATTGTTCTTGCCACGCTTTCGTATCCTGTTTGACACGGGTGAGCGTCGCTTCGTTTGTAAAGTCAATAGCTGACATTGTTTTGCTCCTGTGTTGTGTAGTGTGTGTTTAACTGCGTTGTGGAATGTGTTGGTAGTTGTTAGTAAAGTAAAAGATCGTCTATATTATCGTCCTCATCGTTGTTATCAGACCCGTTGTCTGCTGGAAGATTAATGTTGTTTTTTGTCATATCATCAATCTTATTGAGAACGTCGCTAGAGTTGTTTTTTAACTTGGCTTCTAGCTGTGTGAGTTTTTCTTTTAGAGACTTGTTTTCAGTTTCAAGATTTGAGATATTGGTTGTATTGTTTTTCTTAAACTCAGCTCGCTTGGCAAGATTGAATAAAACGCTTGGGTGAATTTGACCTTGAAATGGATCAGCCTTAAATTGAGCTATATCTGATTTCGGTAAATCTGGGTGGTCTTCCAGTATAATATCGGCAATGTCGTTAATAAGATCATCGAAATTTTCAATTTTCTCATACAACAATGCTTTCGCTTTATACCTGTTTTCCTCTGCCTGAATTCGGTCATACTCTTTTTTGTTGTCTTGCGCTTCATTCGATCTTCGTCTGGCTTCTGCTGGGTTCTCGTCGTTAAGCTCGTTAAATTCCTCGTCGCTTAATTCCTGTTTACCAATTCCTTTTCTCTGTTCCTTTAATTCTGATACCTTTTTTCGTGCTTCTGCTACTTCGTTACCTTGTTTTCCAATGGTTTTGTTTTTTTCGTGTACTTGTTCGCTTAACTTTTGAAGTTCTGACAATGCCTTTTCATCAGTAATACCAAGCTTTTTATACTTTTCAGAGTCAAACTTAGCAGACTCTTTAGGCTTATCCTCTTTTGGGGAGTCTTCCGTAGTGTCTTTTTTGTCGTCCTCTTTAGGCTCGCTTGTCGAATCCTCAGTTTTCTTGCTAGGTGGGTCATCTTCCGTTTTGGTATCTTCTTTCGGTTCTGTGGTGTCTGACGCATCCGCATCTGTATCACCTACAATTCCTAATAAAATATCATCCAATTCAGACGATTCTTCCGCTTCGTTACTGGCTTCTTGGTCTGTCATTCAAAAATCTCCTAAGCTACGGACGTAATGCCATAGACGTTTTGTTAATCTTTGCTTCTATTGTTTTGCTTTGCTTTTGAGGTTTGCTATAGACGTAATGCGATAGACTTTTTGTGAAGACTAAGGACGTAATGCCTTAGTGTTGCGTGTATATTCATTGAAATATGGAATTATTATTTTGTCAACCCCTTATTTTGTGCTTGATGTTGGATTATTTTTCTTAAAAGCAATCTCTTGTCGCTTTAATTCTAGCTTTGCAAACTCGATCTTTTCTTTGGATTGAATTTCAGCCAAGGCTATTTTTTCCTTAGACTGATTCTCTATTGCGATATTGTTTTGCTCACTAGCGAGTTCTTCTTGTTTCTGTTGCGCTTGTGCTTGTTGTTGTGCGCCCATGATCTCATTTAGCTTGTTTTTCTGATCTGGTGGCATTGGGGAAAGTTCCAATAAGAACTCGGCTGGTAATTCTAATCCTTGCTCTCTTAGTTTTGACCAGGTCTTGTAATCTGCGGCTTGTTTGGTGGGGGTGTTATCGCCAAACCCAATCGAGATATCGTAATGACTCATATCAACATTCGTCCAAAGTTGCTCGATATCTTTTTGTGTATACTTTTCAAACGGCTCATTTCCTAACTTGATACCGCCTTCAAGTGATTTGATTTTGTTGTTGTTTGCCAATATTCGGTACACTCGATCTGGTGTATATACGATTCTGTAGGCTTCAATCAATATCAATGCCAGTGCAGTATCGGCTAGGGCTAGTCCTGAGAATAGATACTCATTCCCAATTAAAGCGGAGTTCTTTCGCTCGATGTATAGCGGTGTTGATTCTGCGTTACTCCCAATACCTACCAATTCCTCGTTGATTCCTGATATCTCAGTTAAATCCTCAGTGGATTGTTGCTCAAGTAATAGCAAGTCTCTTGGTATTGGGATTGCATCTTCACGTCTGGGGGGTCGTTCTGTATCTGATACTTTTACATTGAATCCAGGCGTTGATCTATCCTCTTCAAATTTGACTAGGTCTTCCTCTGAGTCAAAGGTATTGTCGTCGTAAAAATATCCACCACCTGAAAGCTTTGACGCCATTTCAGATATCGTGGATCGTCGTTTATTGAGTTCTCTTGAGGGGTCAACTAAGTCATACACCACGCCTTTGACTTTTTTTCCTCGCTTAGAGGCATAGGCTGGAATGAGTGTAAATCTTGAAAATGGAGATCGTCTATCTGATATCAAGATTGCGCCTGCGAACAAGCCAATCCAAATTTCTTCTACCATACGATCAATGATGGTGAATCCTGGTATCGATTTGAGTCTGTCCTTTGTTTTCTTGTCTAGCAACCATCCGGATAACCTACCTTCCATGCCATCAAGATAATATTCATCGTCTGCGTTTAAGATGACTGATCGTTTTCGATATTCCTTTTTCTGTACTTGAATGAGCTTAAACTTGTTGTTCTCTAAGTCAATTAAGCCATTTTTAGAAAAGTCGATATTCACATCTCCAGAGCTGTACACGTCTTTTGAGAATAGTTCGTTTTTCTCAGCTTCTTTTAGTAGTTTTTCGGGTAGCATGAGTTTTAACTTACCTTCGGATATCCATCGTTCAGCACACAAGCCCTCACAATCTGAGGCGTCTTTTTTATCGTGATGTAGGTATTTTACATCTTGCCAAGGGAACCGTTCAACGATGATATCACCATTGAGATTTTTTGAGTAATCCAACCTCACACAGTAATTACCACGGCCTGTAACAGTCTCATCCTCAAAGACCTCATTTCTAACTGTTGGATATTTATTTTTTGATAGTGTGTGGTAGTTTAGCTCAGTTATGATATCAGCAAGAACGGCATCACCCTCTTCATTGGGGAGGTATTTTGGGATAGTGGAGTTTTGAGACTCATACCCAATAAGAGCGGATATCTTGGGTTTGATCTTATTGATGGTGATAATGGGCCGTCCTTGTTCATCTAATAGAGCTTTGTCTTCATCACTCCACTGGCCATCACCAAAATAGGCTCCTTCTGCTATGGGGGCATGTTCTAAATAGAACTTGTCGTCCTCTTCTGTTTGCTCATAGACTCTCAAATATTCACCAAGCCGTTGTTCCTTGTCTTCTTTTCTTGATTTCTTCCTCAAATATTGCTCTGGGTTGATTTTCAAAAAGTCACCTATCTCATGTGAATGGCTATTTTTTCCCTCTGAGGGCATGACCGTAATTTTCTCTGGCGTCCCTGGTATCTCTTGTCCTGTTTGGGGGTCTTGTTGTGGGGGTATTTCTGGCTCATAAATGACCTGGTGTTGGTGGCCGTTGTCAGCTGACGTGTAACCTAAAAGTCCGTTTTCATCTAACTTATCTTTGATATATACAATGTGATCGTGTCCTGCGTCTTTACTGCTTATTTTGATGTGTGGCATAGTGTGTATCTCCTTTGGTGTGTTGTATGTTGTATTTAGTTCGCCATCCAGCTTATTTCTCTTTTTATTTTTGTATGCTTACCTCTTTTGTAGTCGTCTCGTCTTAGTTTTGTGTTCATGAGTGATGAAAAATTGTCGTAGAACGTGAGGGCTATTGAGTCTGCTTTGTTGGGAGATTTGTAGCCTAATAGACTCTGCATCTCTTTTTTGTAGGCAGAATTTTGTTTTGAGATAACCTTGATCTTTCCGCTAGTGCCGTCGTCGTCATACTTGAGTAGACTTAATTCCCCCTCTAGTTCATCGTCATCGGGTAGTCCTAGCTCACCTGATTCGCAAGCTTCTCTTACTCGCCAAAACAATTCGTCTCGTAGCATCTCAAACTTATTCTCATCGAAGGCTCGTTTTTTGACGTTCACGCCCTTAATCGACCTTGCGCCAAACATTCTTTTGAGGATGTAATATACGGTATTTCCGATTCCGTTTGAGTCTGCATAAAGTCGTCTTGGGTCGAGCGTTGTAAATATTCTGGCAACCCAATTTGCAACTGATTCTGTGTCCTCGCTTGTGTTTTGCTCGAAACCCAAGACTTTCATGCCGTGCCGTTTTGCAATCATTGAGGGGTCACCCCCACCGCCAATATCAGCACCAAGTAGTAGGGGTTCGCTATCATCAACTACCATCGTGGCCCATCTCTCTTTAGCGTCTTGAATCCATGACCAGGGGATGAGTGCGCCTTCTTCTGCTAATGGCGGTTGTCCTAATATTGAGACTCTGAACTTGTTGGAGTCTACACCATATTTTTCTCTCATGTATTCAATTTGAGTATCAGATACTCGCTCACTATCATAGGCACTGATTTGCTTGTGAATCCAACGATGTTTCATTTTACCTTGGGTTTCTATTGCCCAGCCTTTGTTTTTGTTTGGGTTGAATATGGCGAATACGAGGTTAATCTTACCGCCTGACAAAGTAGACTCAATCGGTTCAAACATGTGATCGGGGAAGGCACTAGCTTCATCTATGAGGAATAGCATATAATCGTCATGGTTACCTTGGATTGAGGCTTTTTGATCTTCTAGGCTGGCATTTTTAGAGAATGTTTGGATGAAGATACGCCACTGTTTTCCTCTTTGAATCTTTGGTACTTGGACGCACTGTATTTGAGAACTAACCTCTGGGTCGATAAGTTGATTAAGTAGGGAATCTTCACCAAAAACTTCAATCGAATGACCAATCCATTTTGAAAACTCTGGCCACAAGTTAGCTTTGATCTGGTCATACTTTGGCCCTAAAATAACGACTCTGGCATCTCTAAAACAGACAAAGAAATATAACCCAATGAGTGATGCTAGGGCTGTTTTTCCTACTCCTTTTGCGGATTGTATGGACAATCCAATTTTCTTAGCATATTCTTTTTCAGCCTCTATTAATTCGTTGCCAAAGGCTTTTTTTTCTTTACACTGGCATACTTTGGAAAAGGCAATCAAGACATCCTTTTGCATGGTATCTAGTGTGATGGGTTTCTCGTCTCCTGCCAGTTTCTTTTTGCCTATACCTATGACTTCCTCTGACCACAATAACGGGTCTTGTATCCAGACATTGCGCCTATCTTTTAGGTAGTCTTGTAGCTGGTTGTCCATTGGAGTATTAGCCTATAGCGTGACAAAAAACGAGATATTGGATGGGAGGGAATATGAAGATTCGTTGAAGAATATCATTGATGGTAAAGGGTAGTGTGGGGATATTTTCGCTTGTCACGCTATAGGCCAACTTAGACTCCTTAGTAAGATTTGCTTCGCTTTTGGCTTGCTTCTAACTTTTAGGCTTCGCTTATAACTTCACTTTTGAAAACACCCCCCTGTTTGAGCATAATAGGCTCGCTATCAGAGGCTTGGGGGGTATGTTGTTGCTTGTTTCTTAACTAAAAGTGCACTGAAACCTTGCACCGACCGTGTTCTCACAATCCATTAAATTCATTGTTACAATAGTTTTTTGTTTTGTAAATAGCTAATTTTTATCCCTTTCAATGTCTCTATTTCGTTGATCTGCGTCTTGCATTAACGTTTGATCCTTCTGTATTTTATATGGAAATCCTAGCTCACCTGGCTTTGATTCGCCTCGAATGATGCCGTTGATATCTAGTTTGAAAGATTTGTTATCCACCCATGTAATTTCTCTGTATATTATTACACGTTTTTTTCCATTTCGTGTTTTCACAATCACTGGTTCGGGGTATCCTGAATAATTTTTACCAGGATTACGTTCATATTTATTAACAAGATATGACCGTTGCCTTATATTAACAAAATTAAACCAGCCAACTCTTTTTTGGAAAAATCCAAATATGATTAGCGCACTTGCGATTAGTAGGATTGGTTCTAGTAAACCTAGTTCGGTTGTCTTTATGATGTCTACTGAGGTAAACATCCAGTCTGGTAAGTTTGGGTTTTTCAATGTGGTACTCCTATGCTGTGTTGGTGGTATGTGTGTGGTTTAGTCTATATTTTAGAGTGCTTTACTTTTAGGGTTGTGTCAACTAAGGCTATATGTATATATTTTAAAGGTGTCGAATTCGACTGGGTTACTTAATTAATAATGTCGTCGTCACAAAAAAAGTAACAATCTGAATACATCCAAAAAACACTGAATACCCCAAATTGTCCCAAACACTTCCAACTTTCCCCGTTATTTCAGAGGCTTTATTTCTATTCCTAGACATTTCAAGACTCGCCATATGCAAAAAGAATAATGTTGTGAAAAATATTACATAAGAAATCCCAATGTAATAACTTTGGGGAATATGTATTAATTTGGATATAGATATAGAATACAAGGCTCCATGTAACAACACCCCAACCACTGGCTTTGAGTTTGGGATCTATGAGCTCGGCTCTAGTTTCTGCTTCGTTCATGCGACTGCTACCTCAGCTGTTTTAAGCTCCCCACTAAACGCTTTTTGGAGAATTGATTTTTTTAGCTCTTCTAGGTCAGATAGTTTTTGTTGGTAAATGGCTTCTAGTTTTTTTGTTTTGACGGAGAGGGCATCTAGTTTCTCGACGATTTCTTTTTGTTCTGGGAGGGGGGCTAGGGGAACTAAGTAGTTCTCAACAAATTCTTTGGGAACCCTCTTATGCCCCACAGCTCCTGTCATAACTTGTTTACCCTCATCGCGAAATTGCTGTCTAGAAAGAAAATAAAACAAGTAATCTGCTATCAAGCTATTTGATAAGCGAAACACAATATATTCACTCGAACCGAACCCTATTCCATTTTTTAAATTTCTTGCTATGCCAAGTTTTCCATTTTCAAAACACGGCGTAATTTTAGCCAATAAAACATCCTCATCAGAAAAATATGTATACCCCTTGATTACATCTTTCACCTTTTTTTCTTGTTTCAATTCAAGATCTTTTACTAAAATCTTAAGGTTTTCCATTGGAACAAAAGATACTAAATCGTCATCAGATAGAAGACTCCTAACCTCATTTTTTGGTGGCTTAATTAAACAAACCTCCCCCAACGTCTTCTCATCCCACCCCTCACCCTTAGTCTCAAACACCGACTGCAAATAACTCTCAAAAAGCTCTTTGGCATTTTTGAGATTTTGTTCGGCATTGGCTTTTGCTTTGTCTATGGCTTCAAAGGCTTTGTCTAGGATGGCGACTATGTTTTTTTGTTCTGTCATTGAAGATGGAAAAAACACTTTTAAACATTCCCATTTTCCCTTGTTAATAATTGGCAAGGTTGCTTGAGAGGATTTTTTCCTTACCTGATTTTGAAACTCAAAACTGCATAGCGCGTAATAAAAGAACCTAGAAAAAAATACTTTCTTAACAGAAAGCGTATTAATTTGTTGATTACAAGCAACATCACGATCAATAAATCCAACTTTTCCTATAGATGCACCGATGCAAACCATAAGTAGTGAACCTGCAGGTATTTTCCTTGCAACCTGAAGTCCCTCGACACTCAAACCTTCATTGTCATATCTGATTGCACCATCATTATAAATATCAATATCCGCTGGTTTAACAAAAGGAATAAATCTCCCATAATATTCCTTTCTGTTAGTTTTTGGAGTTGTTCCAGTCTGGCAAACACCAATTTCATTAAGACTTTTTAGCTCCCAGCCGTCCTTCACACCAACTCCAAAATCGAACTCAAAATATCCGCGCTTTCCTCATCCAAAAATTTCATTACCTTCAAAATGTCTTGAGGCTCACGCAATGGCGCTTCTTCTGGGGCATTAGGATTCTTGGCAGATAAATCAAAGGTCGATTGATCCAAAGCGCCAATATCCAAACTCCAAGAGTTTTCACTTTCCCCAAACGTCTTTTGTAATTCTACAAATTCAACCAAGTCCTTAACATTAAGGGGGTGAAAATCTATACGAAACTCAATGGTGTTATAGTATAGCTCAATATATTTTATATCAGCTAAATTAACTTTAGGCTGATCTTTTTGGGTTATGAAAATCGGGTGTGTCATTGGGGTAGTGTAGCATATATATTTTATGGGGGGGTATCGTTTTGCTGGTGTCGGGAAGTCGTTTTTTTGGTAGAGTAGGGGGATGAGTGAAAAACACATAAATGGGAAGTTTGTACATAAAAACTGTAATCGGTGCGGATGCTTAACACACGATATAGACGATGGGATTTTAGATTGTCGGTATTGTAGAGGTGACCATAAGTTGATAAAAACAGGGAAAATGGTTCTATCCGATGAAGTGCAACAAAGAATAAAAGAATTTGATGAAAAATAAAGACTTAATCACATACGCCTCATATATCGTTGATGACCCTGTATTACAAAAATTAAACCAGGATGAAATATTTTGTAGGGGTGTGCTTAAGTGGTTATCTAGGTTTGGTTTTTTTTGGTCGTAGTAGAGAGAGGTGATGTGATATAGAGGGTGGGAGGCTCAGGGATTTCGGGGGCGGGTTCGTTTTCTGCTAGAATGTGTTTGTTTTCCTTCTATTCATAACATGGTCATCTTTACCCTATTAATGACCATGTTTACACGCTCTACTACGTGAGCTAGGCTCATTTTGAGATTGTTAAAAAACGTTAAATAATCTTATTAATGACCATGTCTTATACAACTGAACCTTCTTTGTATGCCTCGGCTCTGTCTGTGTCTCCATCGATACACGCCTTTGCATAAAACTGGTGGCTCATATTTGCTGTGCTCTTCCCCTCTTCTAGTCTGCTATGCTCGTATGACTTACCGCTTATCGTTGTTAATGCTCGTAGTATCTTCGTGATATCGTCTGTACTTAGGTATTCCTTGCCTGCGTTGTGGTCATCTAGTGAGGCTGTGAGTATATCAACTGTCTTATTGATACCCTCAACTGTCTTTGCGTGTGTGAGTACAAATATGTCGGCTCGTTTCTTTCGAACCTCGTCGAGTACAGCCTTGGTGTGGTTGATTCGTGCAAGCAAATCACTGATACCTGACCTCGAACACCCTAGTTGACTCGCTATTTCCCTTTGGGACATACCCTCGTTATGTAGCGCAACAGCCTTAATTTCATCAATACGTGTTTGTCTCCGCTTACCATCTGGACGCTTTGTGGTTGTCGTTGGTGATGATGTCTTCTCCTGCTTATCGGTAGTTTCTGGCATGTGTGGTGTGTCCTGTCCTGTAGTGTGTACCTGATATAAGTAGGTATTATTGGTTCTTACTAAGTGGTATTGACGATTTGTATCAAAAATTAAACCCCCCATACCCCCCTTGATAAAAAGTGAAAGTATGTCCTATATCCAAAATAACCTTGATTTAAACTTGTGTCAACGGGTCAAATATTCGCTCAATGAATCGACGTCTCAATATATTATGACTACTGACATATAAAAACAGCCCCCTCATTTGCCTTCTAAACCGCATTAGCTCATCAATGTATACTACGTATAGGCTTTTATTTATCGTCACTTTCCCTGTTACTGTAGTGGATTTCATTCAATGCCTCCACACGTCTATTGTTTATCTCTGATATTTCCGAAAAATAATCTAGTTTAGCTGATAGCTCAGCAGACCAGCCAAAATAATCGCCTACAGTAATGGGCACAAAACCATCAATCATTTAATCAAAAGTGCTTTGATCTGATTCAGCCATCCCACACCATTTGGGTATTTTGTACTAATCATACTTTAAATTTGCTATGGTTTGGCTCATATCTTCTCCCCTGCTCTAATCATGATGACCCATTCATCATGTCCACGCCTTGCATCTTTGATGCTTGTGTATCTTTTCATACATTGATGATTCTCACCACCAAAAACCATTGTCTCAAATAACACGGCTTCATGGTTTGTTAATAAATTCCATGAATGGTCTAAACCTAAAAACACAGTAGATACCTCCACATCCTCGTCAATACTTGTTCTATCTATAACCCTCTCCCCATTTTCCATAAACTCGGCCCACTCATCCAAGCCACATCTAATAGGTGTATCATCCTCAAGTTTCCAAAATATTTTGTATTCCTTATCCACACTCACCCCTTCGCCATTTCGTTTATATCATAATTCATGCACCAATTCGAAAATTGATCTATTAAATCGCTTGGTGTTCGTGTGTCAAAATAAAAATCATCACTCTTAGCACTTTCGATAGCTAATTTATCTCGTAAAAGTCTAACTTCATCTTGCCCGAAATTCTCCCATATTCCCTTTCTTTTTGCCTTAGTTATCAACTTGTTTTTTTGTTTTTCTATTATTTTATTCCAATTCATGTGATTTACTCCTTATTATTTTTAATATCCCAACCAAAAAAACACGGCTCGATAATTGTACACTTCATTCACTCCCAATTCATCATAAAAACACTCAATATCTTTGGGTTTCATATTGTGATTTTTTAATTCTTTCATAGCTTGCTTATGTGTCATTGTCTCGTCTGTGTCGATGTCATCTATTGTTCTAATCATTAGATAACTCCAGTACTAGTTCCTCAAATTCCTCATCTGACATATTGTTAATTAGACTCATTGTTAATTTTTGCATTTTTATAACTCCTATGTTTTAATACAGTCATTGTCTAGTAGTTCTTTTATTTTGGTTCCTCTGATGTATAAGTTTCCTCCAACAGATAGGTTGTCTGGTAGTTCTTTTATTTTGGTTCCTCTGATGTATAGGTATTTTCCAACAGATAGGTTGTCTGGTAGTTCTTTGATTGGGGTGTCGATGAGGAATAGGCAATCTCCAACAGATAGGTTGTCTGGTAGTTCTTTGATTTGAGTATGGGATAGGTTTAGGTGTCTTCCAACAGATAGGTTGTCTGGTAGTTCTTTGATTTGAGTATGGGATAGGTTTAGGTGTCTTCCAACAGATAGGTTGTCTGGTAGTTCTTTGATTTGAGTATGGGATATGTCTAGGCTTCCTCCAACAGATAGGTTGTCTGGTAGTTCTTTGATTTGAGTATGGGATAAAGATAGGCCGCCTTCAATAATTAGGTTATCTGGTAGTTCTTTGATTTTGCTTCCTTGTAGGTCTAGGTATCCTCCAACAGTAAGGTTATTAGGTAGCTCTTTGATTTTGGTTCCTCTAATGTCTAGGCTTCCTCCAACAGTAAGGTTATTAGGTAGCTCTTTTATTTTGGTTCCTCTGAGGTATAGGCTCCATCCAACAGAGAGGTTATTAGGTAGCTCTTTGATTGGGGTGTCCATGAGGTTTAGGCTTTCTCCAACAGATAGGTTGTCTGGTAGTTTTTTTATTTTGCTTCCTTGTAGGTCTAGGCTTCCGTCAACAGTTAGGTTGTCTGGTAGTTCTTTGATTTGAGTATGGGATAGGTCTAGGTATCTTCCAACAAATAAAGGCCCAATATAATTTCCTTTGTCATCTATGTATTCGCTATTTTTCATTTTAATCACTCCTATTGTTTGATGATTATATCATAACTGGTTTATATACTGGTTGTCATATTGATATTCTCTGTTATAACTACCCGTATCTATACCCTGACCCGTTGCAATTTGTACATTTACTCCTTTTAATATTTCTTTGCGCCCACGCATACAATGTTACTCTTGGAATGTCTATTAATTCCGATATTTCATCGTATCCTTTCCCCTCGTTTAATAAGGTCAGTATTTGGTCATGATTGTACTTATACGTAGTGCCTCTAGGCATATATTTCAACTCCTCATATTATTATATTCTATAGTATCAACCCATATTTCGTATGTCAATCAGTATAGATACATTAAAATCTTTCGATATGACATCTGGTATATTAACTGGTTACTATATACCCATAACAATATAAGGGCGGTGATTAAATGAAACTAGACTGGACAGAATACGAGGATATTCACGCAACGCTTGAAATCCCACAATTTATACAGGAGGCATTAAGATAATGAAATTTTGGAAGGTGCGGACGCCCTGAACAGTTGCCCGCCTTCCAATAATACCAAAAATATTAACGGGAGTAAAAACAATGAAACTATTTACAAAAAAACAATATCATCAATTATTGAAAAATGGGGCGAATAGAAAACAAAACCATTCACCAGTGGTAAAACTATTCACACCCGAAGGTCACGCTATATGGCTTCTTAGTGAAATTGACCCAAACGACACAAATATCGCCTTTGGTTTATGTGATCTAGGGTTCGGAACACCTGAACTAGGCAGTGTGGCAATATCTGAACTATTGCACATTAGAACAAAACACTTAAACCTACCGATTGAACGAGATAAATTTTTCGAGTCTCAGTACAAAATAGACGTTTACGCCTTGGCGTCTCGTCAACAAGGCCGAATTACTGAATATCCAAAATATCTGGAAGAAGCACAGCACACCATAGACGAACTAAACAGACGGCCAAAAAATGACGAGGTGAAATCATGAACTACACCGAAGCACTGCAAACACTAGGCGCAAAACCTAGCTATTCACTTGATGAAATTACAAAATGTTACCGCATCAAAATAAAACAATCCCATCCTGACCAGGGTGGGAATACACGCTGGTTTTCTGATGTTCGTTTGGCTAGAAAAGTCGTATTTGAGCAATACAAATACAACAAAAAAACAAAAGATGAGGAAACGGGAGAATGGACAGAAGAAAAAATCAATTTATCAAAAGAACTGCAAGAAAAGTTATCCGATATTTTAGACCAGCTAGAAAATGACGGTATCGAAATTAGTATTCTTGGCGCATGGGTTTGGTTAAGTGGAGATACTAAGCCATCAAAAGACAAGATAAAAGCACTCGGCTTTAAATTCTCACGAAATAAAACCTCATGGTACTGGTATCACGGGGAATACAAGAAGCGAGGCAAGAAACAGTACAGCCTCAATGAAATAGCGGACATGCACGGCAAAGTAAACGTCAATAAAAAACTAAAAATAACAGCAGGAGGCAATTAAAATGATTAAACAATACGAAGAAAATATAGTCCGAGTCGATAAACTTTATAATAAGAAAAATAATAATTTTGATGCGTTTAAAAACGTGATAGAACTAACAAAGTCAGAATATTATCAAAAAATAAACGTGTTGAAAGATGAAGAACGAGATAAAATAAGCGTACTACGAAAAAAGAACGATAGAATACAAGAAAATATCAAAAAAGATATTGATACTCTAAACCCACATATTGATATTGTAGAGCGTATTTTCAAGTTTATTGAGATTATGAGATACGAAGCACAGACCCCAACGAACATACTTTTTGATGTAGAAATGCGAAAATCTTATAAGGGGTATTCTCATAAAATTTTAGAGACGTTTAGCAATGATTATATATCCTGGAAGGTTGTTATTACAGAAAATGACAAGCCAGTTAATAAATATAGCTTAAGCCTCATAGGTAAGCATATTTTTAATGACCTAGTACCATTAAACCGAAGTTATATAACCAACCTTAGTACATGTTGGTTAAATATTGAGCGATGGTATGTGGATAAACCAATAATGGCAGAACTTGAGCTATGGTACCGTAAAAATAAGGCTACCAAGATACAGGATGATTTAAACATTTACCAAATGATAGAATCTGAGTATAAAAACGCTATAAAAAACCATATCACCGATGATTGGTTAATTGCTTTTTATGAATGGAAACTAAGATACTTTATAAACCATAATAACGGCTTTCCATTGGAATCTAAAAACTATTATTATGATGCGTATATAAAAATTAGCAATGAGCTGGAACAATTAAAAAATAAAGTATTTCAAATGGAGGTGAATTAAAATGAAAAAAGAAACAAACCCAATAACAAAACGGGCAAGAAGTGTTGTTGATGAACATGGACACGACCCGATAGAAGTACTCAAAATAGCCTTACACGAAGAAAACCCACTATTGTTATTATTGATACTGGGTGAAACTGAAAGATCAAAAGAGATTAGGAAAGTGATACGTGAAACTGTAGCGAATAAAATAAGAGCAACCATGTATAATAAAATAGTCAAAGAATGTGAAAGGATAAAGATATGACAAATTTGATAGACTCGATACTGGAAGAAAATGGTTTAAAGGCGTCCGAACCGATTAGAGACTACGACGAGAACGGAAACGAAACGCACTACAAAAATTCAAACGGGCTTGAATGGTGGGCAGAATACGACGAAAACGGAAACGAAACGTACTACAAAAATTCAGAAGGGCGTGAATGGTGG
>Ga0208156_1000373_pt1 | contig 18429 bp, 24 predicted proteins | sample 1_EtaG_FD_184073 | JGI IMG/M metagenome (GOLD analysis project Ga0208156, IMG submission 184073) | Marine viral communities from the Subarctic Pacific Ocean - 1_ETSP_OMZ_AT15124 metaG (SPAdes) (version 2) | ecosystem: Environmental > Aquatic > Marine > Oceanic | place: Pacific Ocean | collected...
CCATCAGAATACGGTTTGGACAATGTACTTAAAATGTGGCAAGCTGTATCTCAACCAACTCAAGGTGGCGAAAGAGAAAACCCTTTAGACAAGATTCGTCAAACACAATCTTCTCCACAGGCAGCAGGCGTGTTACAAGGTCAGCAACCTGAGAGAAAGAGTGAAGATGAAGCTATGTGGGAAGGTGTTTTAAATTCCACTAGAGTTGGAAATAAGATACCATAAACAATAATACAATAAAAAAGGAGAATTAGCTATGGCTAATCAAACAGGAACATTGTATTCGTATAACGTAGATCAGACTGGCAACACTGTACCTAGTGCAGTTGGTGCTTCCGCTGATTTAAGACGGATACATAATTTCGGTGACAGAGTTGCCGAACTTGCTCCAGATGAATCTCCATTTTTTGTATATCTTAATAAAGTGGCAAAAGTGCCTACTAATGATCCAGTTTTTCGTTTCTTAGAAAATCGTTCTAAGATTGACTGGACAAGTAGAAACTTCAGCGTTAAAAGCACGACTTTAACTGATGTAGTAGCAGACACTGTTTATACAGTAACTGTTGATGAAGGCTCTGCAAATGCCGTTAAGTTTCTTGTAAAAGGAATGGTTTTTGCAGTTGAAACAGTGACAAATAAATCACTTGTACAATTTAGAGTAGAAGGCGTTACACATAATAGTGCCGACACTACTGTAAGTGCAAGATGTATTGCTTTGTCAGATGCTTCATCTGGTGGTGCAGGTTATAATGATGTTGCTGATAACGATGAATGTCAAATTGTTGGTACTTCTTTTGCGGAAGGGTCAGGTTCTCCTGATGTTTGGTCTAGTCAATTAGACGATGATTTTGGGTACACCCAAATCTTTAAAACAGCAGCCGAAATGACTAATACTGCAATTGCTACTAACTATCGTGGATATGCAAACGAATGGAATCGTATCTGGAACTTAAAACTAAGAGAACATAAAGTTGATATTGAAAGAGCAATGCTTTTTGGTATGCGTGCACGAAGTAATAGTGTGCAGTACTCAGAAGGTCTTGTAGGGCATATTTTGCAAAATGGTGAAGCAGCCAACTTTGGCTCTGCATCATATACATCAGGTGCTCCATACTTTCTATCAGAAGCAGCTGGTAATATGATATACGATGACTTACTCGGTGACTTTGAAGTTATTTTTGATCCTGCAAGGGGTGGAAATAAAAGCAAACTAGCTTTGGCAAGTCGTCCAGTGTTAACCTTCTTTAACAAGATGGGTAGTACTGGCTTCGTAGATCAATCTGTGGCAGCTGATAAGATGTTTCAATACGATATTACTGCTAGAAATGGTAACTTCGGACACCAAGTGATGCAAGTGAATACTATTCATGGTGATCTCTCAATAGTGGCAGAGCCATTATTTAGAGGTATCTCAAGTGGATATATGGCTATCGTTGACTTGGATCATGTTGCTTATCGTCCTTTAGCTGGTAATGGATTGAATCGTGACACTCACATAATAACGAATGTACAACAGGCTGATGAAGACTTGCGTAAAGATATGATCATTACGGAAGCTGGTTTAGAAATTACTATTCCAGAAACTCACGCATTGTATTCATTCACTGACTTATAAGGAGATAACGATGAGAAGTGACGTATTAAATAAGAATAGTTCATCATATGCAGATATTGAGCCAGCAGCTAATAATGTTATTAATCTTGGATGTAAGAAAATACAGACATTCAGTGGTTCTTTAGCAAGTATTACTGCTGCTAGTGTTACATATACTGAGGATGATATTATGCAATACTTAGGCGTACTTGATACTAGCCTTCCAGATGATCAGCACGATGCTAATAAAATCCTAATCGAGAGAGCAATTTTTTCATGTACAACTGTATGTGGGCAGACTCTTGTTGGGAATTTTCAGCTTAGTGCAACTGGTGGATCAGCGGAAAATGGTGCAGTAACAGCTGGCACAGAGATATTCGGTGCTGGTGCTAGCATGGTTTCTTCTGATGGAAGTGGAGGTACGACTACATATACTGAGGCTGATTTGAATTTTAATTCAGCAGCTATAACGTATGCATCGCCTAGTATAGCAGTAGCAACAACATTAGTCCATCTATATGCTTGTTCTCATACTGGTCTAGCGGCAGATGCAACAGCTGGAAGATATAGTCTTCAGCTTGAGTATAGTGTAATATAGGAGCTATAACCTGAATAAATAAAGGTTAACAGGATTGCTTACTGTGGGGCAGGTCGTATAAAGGGCTTGCCCCTAACAAGCTAAATAAAAAATTATGATAATTAAAGCACTTATATTAACAACATTATTAAACAGCGAACCTACTATCGTTGCAATGCCTCCTGATAAAATTGAAGCAAAAAGACGTAGGGGTAAAGGCAATAAAGGTCGTAGACGTGGTGGTAATGGGTTAAGATAATGGCTAGAGATTACAAAGATGAATATGAGAAGTTTCAGAAAAACAAGTCAACATATCGTGCTAAGTTAAATAAATATAACAGAGATAAAGGCACATACGGAAATGGTGACGGACAAGATGCATCTCATAACAATGGTGAAATTACAGGATTTGAAAATTCTAGTAACAACAAAGGTAAAAAGGAGAAGAGTCGTTTGGAAGGATCAGAAAGGAAATATGTTGAAGGCGGTACTTTGAATGGCCCATCTCACGATAACGGAGGTATTCCAATTGAAGCAGAGGGTGGTGAGTTTATAATTAAACGAGATTCTGTAAATGGGAGTACTTTAGACATGTTAGAATACATTAACAAGCATGGAGACGTACCATTGTCTGATGCTAGAAATAGAAGGAAAAAATAAAATGAGTATATGGGATGACATTAAAAAAGCAGCAAAAGGCTCAAAAGCGTACCAAAAACGTAAAAAAGGGCCAATAAGTAAAGCAGTTAAACAAGTTTCAAAAGATGTTAAATCTGCTGTAAAGGGTTCTAAGGAATACCAGGCTGGCAAAGCTAAAAGAAAAGCTGTAAAGGCTAAAAAGAAAGAAGGAAAAACGTGGACTAAGGCTGTTAAGGCACAAAAGAAAGCTGGTGGAGCTTCAATGAATGAGCTTATTAAGGCTCGTAATGCTGCTAAGGCAAGTGGGAATAAAGCTAAATATGCAGCAGCTCAAAATCAAATTAATAAAGCATATGGTTCAAAGAAGGTTCATGATCCTGGCAAACCAAAATCTTTACCAAAGAAAAAGCCTGTTGCAAAAGCACCTAAAAAAGTAGCTCCTAAAAAAGCTGCTCCTATAGATGAATCTGCTAATATACATTCACCAGTGGCTGTAAAATCTAAAGCTTCTAAAGCAAAATCACCAAAGAAAAAAGCAATTAAGCCATATCCTCCTAGAGAAGATCAAGGGCCAGATTTTAGTAAGCAGAAGATGGAAGCTGGTGGTAAAGTAGAATCTAACCCATATGGATGGCCTTCATCTGATTCGAGGAAAAGATAATGCCACAAGGAAAAGGAACATACGGAAGTCAAGTAGGAAGACCTCCTAAGAAGAAGTATAATAAAGGTGGAAATGTTGATCCATTCTCTACACGTAATCCTGAAGGTGTTCCTGCGGAGCAATTAGCAGAAATGATGGAGAACCAAAATATGGCAAATGAGGGACTACCAACAAATAATGCACAAGAACGCTCTCAAGTATCTCCTGATGTTACTGAGTATAAAGAAGGTGGAAAAGTAAAGAAGGATGCACCCCATCTTAAAAGTGACAATCCAAAAGTACAAAAAATGTTGGATGAAGGAAGAAAGCGTTATGTGAAAAAACAGAATGTGCTTGATGAATATGAAAAAATGCGTCCTAAGAAATCAAAGGGTTTAGCAGCACCTCCAAAGGACAAGCGTCCACGTCCTCCTAAAAATTCTATGAAAAATCAAGGAAAGAAGAAGAAAAAATGGGAAGGTCAAGCATAATGGCTATATTATTTATTTGTCATAGATGTAACACAAAGGTAGAATGCGAGACTAAAGCAGAGATGATATGTGATTGTGGTGCTTATATTAAAGACCATGACGATACACGTAATCATGTGAATATGCGTAATACTTGGTCTGGGACTACAAAAGTAGAATTTAATACTACAACAATGGATAAAGACATAGCTGAAAGGAATAGTCGATAATGGCAGGTGAATCCAATTTTAGTTTACAGATAGCCAACCTTGTTGGTGGTGCTACAATTGATCAGGAGTTTTGTGATGATGCTGCTAAAGATGCTTGTAAAGAGATAATTAATCAATTACCAGCTAATTTAAAAGCAAAGTGTTCTACAATAAGTATAATAAATGCAACAAATGGAACAACTCTTGATATGGATGGTAAGGGTGATATTTTAAATGTAACTCGTTTATCTGCTGATTCTGGTGGATATTATCTTCCATGTAGAGAAATACCTGCTCAGTATGGAGACCTTGCAAATGATTCTACGGATTTAAATTATTATGCAACCGCTTCTGATCCTGTATATTATATTACAAGTAATTCTTCTGATGTTTCTACATTATTTGTAAAGCCTACTACAACAGACGCACAGCCAGCTAATGCATATCATATTTCATATCCAACTGTAGATGTAAGTGCTGACACTTTAGAAATCGCAAATTTCCCTGATGAGGCAACATATCTTGTAGTGTTATTTGCAGCTATAAGACAATTATTAAAATTTCAAGCAACAATGTCTTCAAGTTGGAATAGTGATATAACAACTGCTCTTGGTGCTATTTTAACGGAATTAAACGATACAAGAGCTATATGTGATGATGTTGGATCATCGGCAGATAGTGCAGTTACAGCACTTGGTAATATGGCTACAGAAATAGCACTTGCTAATGCAGAGGTAGATGGTGTAACAACAACATTGGCACAGGCTCTAGCACTAACCGATTCTAGTAGTACTGATATTGCTACTGCTTTAGATGGGATGCAGACAGCTGTTGCTAAATTTAGAGATGATGCAAGTGATCCTGCACTCTTTGGAGATGAGTCTACATATACTACAGCAAGTTCAGCTATGACAAATGTCAAGACTTATGTAGATAGAGCTATTAGTTATATAGATGGTAATTTTCCTGCTTCTACTCATGACTTACTTTTAAATTTAGCTGATGTAGATGCAGAGATTACCAATGAAGATATAGAACTTGCAGGTGCAAGAATGCAACAAGCACAAGCAACAATGAATGCTGCACAACTTGATCTTGGAATAGCTCAAACATATATAACAGAATGGAATACAATGGTTCAAACTCTTGTTAGCGAGGTAAATGCATTTGCAGCTGAGGCTGGCTCTAGGTTTGGATGGATTAATGCTAAGGCTGTTGCATGGCAAGGTAAATTATCAGCAGCACAAGGATACATGGGCACGGCAGGAGGTTATTCAAATCAAGCTAGTGGATTTAATTCAGCTGCACAAGTTTATGCTTCTGAAGCTCAAACTAGAATTGCTTTGGCAAATGGATATATAGCAGAAGCAAATGCAAGACTTCAACAGGATTCAACTAAATACCAATGGTATGGCGATCAATACGCAAAATTATCTGCTGAGTATGGACGTGGATTAGCAGCACTAAAAGGGGGAGGTGGAGCATAATATGACAGTTAAAACGGTATTTTCACAATTAGAGAAATTGTTTGGAAGAAATTCTGAGGCATATCTTGTACAACTTATAAATGATGGTTTAATGGATATAGCTAATAAGAAACAAGGTTATACTGTATCTGCTGTAACTGACCTTGAAAAGCATAAGAGATGGTATGATCTTCCAGAAAAGGTTATGAGTATTGAAAGAGTAGAAATACTAGATACGAATGACAGGTATATACTTATACCAAAACTTAGTGATCCACATAAATTACTTAGAGCTGATACTGATGCTTCTAATGATGCACTTAAATAGGGAATAATATGGCAGAAAGAAATTATCCTAATGATTATTTTGCATGGTTTAATGATGACCAGCGTATAGCAATATTATCTTTAGACACAACATCTACTGATAGTTCCGAGAGAACAACGGAGAAATATGATACGTTCCAAGGTAGTGGCAATTTAAGTGGGACTATAACAGATGCAGATTGTAGTGTCACAACCATTACTTTTACAAGTGCATCACATGGACTTGCGGTTAATGATAGAGTAAGTATATCTGGAACAGATAATTTTAATGATGATAATCTAGCTAGCCAATCAGTAATAACGGTTGCGGATTCAGATACATTTACAATGACACGTTCTTCTTCAGATAGTAATACTAATGAAACAGGAACATTTACCTCCCTATTTATTGATAATGGTCTTAGAATGACATATAAGTCAAAGTATGAATCAATCGAGGTTCAATCTGATGCTTCTCATTTGGCTTATGACTTAGATACCGATATTGGGCTTGATACAAGTTTACATCCACAATTAGTATGTTATATGAAATCAAGACTATATGAAGATCAAGGCAATATGGAACAAGCAAATTATTTTAGACAAATGTACGAGCAACAAATGATGAAACAAAAGTCTCGTAAATCTGGGGTTCGGGCTTTATCCGTCCCCCCTATGTAAAAAGGAGAATTAATGTCCTCAACATCAACAACATGGACAACTGACACAAATACAAAGTCAGGAACTGTACAGGTATATGAAAGTAATGTCTCTGTATTAAGGATACTTGGAATTAAAGATGGAAATGCAGTACTTGATTTGTTCGCTGACCAAGGAGATGATAACGCTGATAAGTGGAGAATGTGGGTAAATGCAAGTGATGATGATCTTCACTTTGCAAACTATACAAGTGGAGCATGGGCTGATCTTTTAACAATACAAGATGGTGGAAATGTTGGCATAGGGACTGCTTCACCAAATGCCATGCTTCATATTAATGGTAGTGATAATCCTCAAATATTAATAACAGAATCCTATAGTAGTACAGAATTTATTCGTTTGGGAATGGAAGGTACTAACACTCATATGTGTTTGGGTTGGGATGATGGCGATATTATGCTTTTTGGAGTATATAGCAGCCCAAGTGATAATAGTATAACGGAGCATATGAGAATTGAAAGTGATGGCAAGGTTGGTATTGGGACTAATGATCCTTCTGCTGAACTTGAAATTCAAGACACAAGCGATCAACTTAGATTATCTTATGACGATACAAATTATGCTACTTTTAACATTGCAGCCGATGGTTTACTAACTATAACTACTGTAGACCCTGGTGGAGCTGAGGCAGATATAATACTTGCTCCTGATGGCAATGTCGGTATTGGGACTGCTTCACCAGCAGCATCTCTTGATGTGGGGGTAGGCAATTCCAGTTGGGCATATTCTGCTGCTAATGCAATGTTTCATGAGGGGATTGTATTGACAAGAGCAGGAGATGCACAAACTTACAATGCACCTGTATGTTTATTTAGAAGGTCATATTCGGGTGATGAAGGTGATTATACAGATTTAGATGATGATGTAGCTGCTGACCATACTTTAGGAAATCTTATTTTCCAAGGATATCGTGATGATGGTTGGGAAGAAGCAGCAAGAATAGCTGTTGATGTTAATTCTGCTGGTTCTGGTTATCTTGCTGGAAGAATGGAATTTCACGTTACAGATACTGGTGGTACTTTAAGGCAGGCTATGACAATATTAAGTGCAGGTGCTGACGATCAGCGTGTCGGCATTGGGACTGCTTCACCAGAAAGTTTGTTAGAAGTTCGTGGAGGAACTGGTACTGGTTTTACTGGGGCTGGATTATTGACTTTATCTACTGCTGAATTAAATGTAGTTACAAATGATATTTTAGGTGGAGTGGTATTTCAAGCTCCTATAGAGAATAGTGGAACTGATGCAATACTTCCATCAGCAGCTATATGGGCAAGAGCGGTAGAAACATTTGATGGTGGAAATAACGGTGTTAATTTAGAATTTGCAACCGAAACTTCTGGCAATGCTTGGGGTGATGCAAGTAAAGCAAAAATGGTGATTACCCACACTGGTGATGTCGGTATTGGGATTACTAATCCAGCAGCTTCCTTAAATGTGGTGGATGATAACGCTTCTGGCGGTGCTGCTATTTTTCACAATGATGGAAATAACGCCAATAGGTATGGGATTATTATCTCTTGTGGTAAGGATGCATATTCAGCAAGCACAGCCAATGAGGCAATATATATTAAATGTCAAGATGGTAATGGTGGGGCTATGGGAGGTATAAATAATAGTACCAATATAGATTTACCTCAATTTTATGAAGGTTCTGATTCAAGAATTAAAGAAAATATAGCAGATACACAGGTTGATGCACTTGCTTTATTAAATCAGTTTAAAATGCGAGAATTTAATAAAATAGGTTACGATAAGACAAAGTTAGGGCTTGTAGCACAAGAGGTGAAGGATGTGATGCCAGAATTAGTGGGAATTATTTCTGCAATGGACTCTCACTGGGTAGATGATTTAGATGACAGTATGGTTGATTCAGATGGCAATAAAATGATGTATACCATAGGTACTGGAATCCTTCCATATTATTTTATTAAAGCAATACAAGAATTATCAGCTAAGGTTGAAGCCTTAGAAAACGCATAACAAACAAGGAGAGTAGTAATGGCGAAAGCAACAAAGGAAGTAGAAGAAGTTAAAACTAATAACGTAGCAGAGCCTGTAGATAAGGCTAAAGAGGCTATTGATACATTACGTGTTCAGCTTAGAGAGCATTTACAACAAGCAGAGCATCATCGTACAATGGCAACAAAAGCACAGGGAGCACTTGAAGTATTATTACAATTGCATCCTGAAGAAAACAACGAAAACTAAATAACCCATTCACGCCAGTCATGGCTTAGGGTAAAGGAGTAATAAAATGGCAAGTAAATATGGAAGAAATGCCTTCACAGTACAAGAAGCAACAAATGCAAGAGCATTTTATACTTATAAATATGAACTTATAACTATCAATTCAACTGATATAGATAGTCCTGACGAAAGTGTTGATTGGAGTGCAAATCCTGCTAAGGAAATTGTATTAATAAAAAGTACTGGGGATGATGGTAATGTAGTTGACATTCAACTTAAAATAGATGGAAGCTATGGAGCTACTATACAAGTTTTATTTAGCGATTTTCCACTAACTATAGATGGGCTTTCTATACAGCAAATAGCATTTGCAACTAGCGATACTGGCACTAATGAACTTCTTAGATTATTGTCTTTTCACTAAGGAGAATAAATGGCTAAAGTAGGCAAAAAAGGGATTCCCATAAGTGATAAAGACTTAAAGCAAGCAATTTTAAAGAGAAATAATTCTTTAAAACGCCAGAATGATAGTTTGTCTGTATCTGTAAAAGAAAAAGAAAATGAGCTTAAATCTTTAGAAAAAGAATATAATTCTGAAACTAAAAAACTTGCATCGTTATCACAAGATGTACAGTTTGAAGAAGGGAGAGTTCAAAAGATTAAAAGCGGTGTTTTCTCTAGTAAGAAGCTTTTAGATGAAAAGTTAAAAGAAATTGACAAGGCTGAGAAAGAGCTTTGTGAATATGAAAGTGCTGTTGAAAAGTTAGAAGACAAAGAGAGTAAACTTTTAGATAGTATTGCAACACTAGAGTTTTATAAATCTAAATGTGAAGACTCTAAAGCAGAGCTTGCAAGTATTCATGTGAAAAAAGATAATCTTTTAGATGAGCTTGATTCTATTAATAGTAACATTAATGTTACTATAGAAGAGGGTAAAAAGAAAGTTTCTTATTTTGAAGATCAATACGATGATTTAGAAGAGAGAGCTAAAAAACATGAAGAGATGGTTTATCAATTTGAACAGCGTCTTGTTGAGACTCAAGATTTATTTAAAGATGAGGATAATAAACTTAAAAAGTTACTTGCTAAATCTAAAATAGAAAAAGAGAATGCTGATAACGAACTTCAAGCAATAATAAATCTTTGTAATAATAGTGAAGATAAATATATTAAGTGGGAGCAGAAAGTTCTAAAGGCTAAAGTTAAGGCAGATAAAGAGGAAGGGAGAAATAAGAAAGCTAAAGAAAATTTTGCTAAGTGGAGAATTGGAGTATTAGAAGAAGTCGCAAGATTAAAGCTTAAAAATAAAGTTGATAACATTGACAAAGCGGGGTTATCGGAGATATTAAATGGCTGAAGGTGGAATACATCCAGTAAGGTTATATGATTCTGATGGTGATGCATTAGATGATGGAAGTGGACAACTGAAAATAAGTTTTTCAGACGCTCTTGGGACTGACCATTTTGGCCTAGTTGGGGCAGGTGCTGATATGGATGGCAATGTACATGGGCAGTTAAGATATATAGGAATGACACTATTCAATATCTATTATTATGCTTATTATTTGCCTGATGGTGATTGGGCATTTGACTCAGCTACCAATAAACATGTACTTATTGGTGGCGTTAGGAATGACACTCCTATCTCTATTGCAGATGGGAATACTGGCCCAATAAGAGTTGGAGAAGAGGGTGAGGTCATTATAGATGTTGTAGATGGTGGAATACTTGAATCTGCTCTTGATGGGATTGAAGGTGGTTTGACCGTTCTATCCTCTAATACAGGTGATATTCCTGATGTCATTGGAGCAACTGGCATTACTGCCCCAACTAAAGCCATATCTATTGCAGGAACACGATCTGGGGGACTTTTAAGAGAATTACAAGTAGATGCAGCTGGAAGATTGGATGTAGATGCAACATCAGAATTTGATAATGCCATTGGGACTGATGGGCAAACTGGCCCACCCAAATGTGTATCTATTGGAGGGACAGCCTCTGGTAATTTACAAGAAATGGCTGTTACTGCTGATGGTTATGTGCAAGTTAATATAAAGGCAGCTTCTGCTTCTGGCGGTGCAACTGATCCATTTAAAGTGGATACTGAAGGATATGATGCTGGTTCTGCTGGCATTATGCCAAAGGTTGTATGTAGTGATACTTTGGCTGCTCTTTCAGGCGTTACCAATGCGGAAATATCCTCATTGCAAGTAGACACACAAGGAGCATTATATACCACTCATGGTGTTACTGGTATAACAAGTGGCAATGATTTAGATATTGGAACTGCTTCAGCAGCAGCAATATTTGGAGATACTCCTTGTAAGCGTGTTGATATAATGGCAAGTCCAGACAATACTGGATATATATGGATAGGAGGTTCAAATGTTGCTGTTAATCGTGGAATTAGACTTTCTCCTGGTGATTTTTATAGTACTGATATTGATAATGTGGCAGATATATTCGCTATAGCAAGTGTAGACCAAGAAGATATAGTATTTAATTATTTTACATAATGCCTAATACATTTACAAAAGTACCAAAAACAGCATGGACACATAGACGGAGATTTAATGTGACAGCAGCAAATGATACTAGAAGATATTTTGAAAGTAGTGGAGATACAGCAGATTCAATGTCAAAGTGGGATGTATATGATGATTCTCCCACCTCTGTACTTGCTGGGAATATTACTGGCGCTCCTTATATTGCTCCTATTAAATGCTATCTTGCAAGTTATGAGGCTATAGCATATTCAGGAACTGCTAATGATAGACCATATCAGATTGAAATATATTATGGAACACCAACTCTCCAGTCTCTTTCAGCTACAACTCTTGCTCTTGCAGCAGTTTCAAATGGTGCTACTTCGCATGATGTAAGAAGACAGCCAGAAAGATTATATGAAGATTGGGGGACTACTATAACTCTTGACCAAGGAGATGTGGTAATTCCAACAATTAAGTCAAATTATGATGGTACTAACGCAATACAAGGTAGTATTACTATATTTTTTAAGGAATTTTAAATGGAAGAGAGTATAAAAAAGATTATAAAATTAGCATTACAGCAAAATGTGTAATAGAATATACGAATTAAATAAAGAGGTTTATGAATAAAAATGTAGTAAGACGTGCAATAGTAACACCAGATAAGCATTTTCCATTAGCGGATAAAAAAGCAATTAATGTATTATGTAAATCAATAGAAATAGTAAAGCCAGACATATATGTAGATTTAGGAGACGTGGGAGAATGGGAAGGAAGTTCTCACTGGCAATGGCGGAAGAAAAAACGTCCACCGCTAGAATACCAAACTCCTTTTATTGACCAAGATATAAAAGATGTTAATAAAGGGATGGATATAATAGACGAAGCTCTCGATAAAGTAAATTGCAATGAGAAGCATATGATTGAGGGCAATCACGATGATTGGATGAACAGGTTTGTAGATGAACATCCATACTTGAAAGGATACAGGTTTAAAGAATGCACAAAACTAGAAGAAAGAGGTTATACGTATCATCCATCGGGACAATACATGAAGATTGGGAAACTAGCCCTGTATCATGGCCACCACTTTGCTGGAATCAATCATACAAGGAATCATTTACTGAGGCTTGGAACAAACATAATGTATGGTCATCATCACGACATACAGCAGTCATCTGTTACCCATCTGGATGGGGTGAAGTCTGCGTGGAGTATAGGATGCCTGAAGGACATGAAGGCAGAGAAGAATGAATTTTTACAATATAGGATGCACAATTGGAGTCATGCATTTGCAATCGTTGACTTTTATGACAAAGGCTTTTTCACTGTGCATGTAATACAAATTATAAATGGGAAGACCTCTTTATGGGGCGAATTAATTACAGGATAAACAATGGACGGAATAGTAGATACATTAAAAACAACAGGAGCAGGGATGAGTGGATGGTGGTTATCAATTAGTGGATGGTTGCCAGAAGTTGTAAGCTTAGGCGTGGGAGTTGCCACACTATTGTACTTAGTGATTAAAATATATAAAGAGCTAAAATAATTACATGGGAGGCGTAGTTGGATATAATAGGCATAATAGAAACACTTGGCATTCCAGTAGCTGTGGCTATAGGTCTGGGCTATGCTCTTATGTATCTAATAAAATTTATAACAAAAGATGTAAAGGCGGATATAAAGAATTTGTATGATATTACTGTCAAGCTTATTGATAGCAATAGACAAGCAAAAGATGAAACTAAAAAAACAATGACAGCAGTTAACGTAATAAAAGACATCGTAATTAAACTTTTCAAAAAAGGAGAAAAATAAATGTTAGAGATATTATCAGCAAATTGGGAATATGTAGTAATAGGTATTCTCGCTGTAGATAAGGTTGTTGCACTTAGTCCAACAGAGTGGGATGATCTTATATGGACATCAATTAAAAAGTCAATATATAAAATAGTAGGTAAATAATGTTTAAAATGATAATAGCAAAAGCGGTTGCAAAGCATGGTCTTATACCTCTTCTTGTAAAGGTAGGAGATATTGCTGTAAAGGTAACAAAGACAAAGAAAGATGATAAAGCTTGGGCAAAAGTTAAAAAGGTACTAGAAAGCTTATAATGGCTAGAAAGAGGGGAAAAGGTAATGGTGGTAATGGTACTCCTAAAAAGGCTGCTCAGATAGCAGGACAGGCTTTTACTCTACCTCCGCCTATAGCACCTATAGCACCTATTGACCTTAGTGGTGTTGACTTGGGTCTCAATTTTAATCTTGACACTGGATATGGTTTAGATACTGTAGTTACTCCAGATACGGTAGAGCAAATGCAGAACATTGATTATTCTGCATTAGCAGACATTCCAACCTATACTCCTGAAAATCCTCCACCTCCACCACCTCCTCCTGTTGACGTTGCTGGAGAAAAAGCAAGGGCAGATGAACTTTTAATGCAACAGAGTGGTGCTTTAACCGCTAATCCAATGCCTTCAATGCCTTCTATTTCAAACGTAGGGGCTGCTCCTTTTTCTGGCTCTATTAATTGGAATGCAATCCCTGGGGGATTTCAACCATTACCACAGGTAGTAGGTGGAAAGAAGAGATTATATCAGTTATCTAAGTTTCATGGGGGTATGAACCAAAAGTCTTCTCCAAGAGATATATCTGATGCAGAATGTCAAGAAGCTACAAACGTGACAGTTTCAAATATTGGAAGAATAAAGCTATTAGGAGATATAAAAAGTACGAGTAGTACTTTGTCATCTGCCACTTTAGCGAGTAGTGCTACTCACATTCCCTCTCCTGGGTATGGTCTTTATGTATTTAAAAGCGGTTATTCATTAGCAAGTACTCCAGTTCAAGGTGACTATACTATTGTAGTTGGGACTGATGGTGAACATGTTGTTGTTAATGATGGGACTACTTCAAAGACAGATGGTGATACATGGCTAACAATTGCAAATGAAGCTATTGACGTTGCTCCTACATTTTATGCATCAGGCAATGGATTATATGTGTGTGATGCTAATTTAATACATACAACTACACGAAAAGCTGCTATACTTGTATATAGGAAAGATTATAATGCTAATATTACAACTAAGGTTTGGTCGACTGGGGAGGCACTTTTAACATCTCCAACATTTATTGAATCTGCTGCTGGAAATTCAAATAATGAAGCTAATGGCAAGGTCACATTAGAATGGGATGATGGTACTGTTTCATTTGATCCTGTTGCTGTTGATGGGGCAGCAGCGGTTCATATTGGATCATCTGGGTCTGGTAATTGGGGCACTTCAGGTGGAACTGGTTACTTTTTTTACATCTCATGGCTATTTGATAATGGTTGTGAGACTGGGTTGACTGCTCTTCAAAAGACTGGCGGTAGTTATGCAAGTGGATACACATTTGCCGAGGAGCAATTATCGTTTAATTTCTCTGTTAAAAACGTTGATTCAACAGGGGTTTCTGGCACAAATTATCTTGGAGGTGATGCAAGAATACATGGTGCACGTATTTATTTTAGAGAGGCTGGGACAGTAGAAAGATATATGCTTGCAGAAGTTAGTTTGACAGATGGTATTATAGGTGCTGCTGATTCTACATTTACACCTTGGGATCATAATAGTGATGTTTATGACCTTGCAGTAAATATCTCATTTGAGTCCCCTCCATCTTTATACACGTATGTTTCAAAAAATCTATATTATGCAAATGAAATGTATGATAAGTCTTCTGAAACTATTGCCGATGATACCGCTGGGCCAGCACCACATGAAGTAAGATATAGAACTGCAACTGTTGGTGCTAATGGTGCTGTATTTATTGGTTGTGTTAGTTTTAGAGGCAAGGTAATTGCTGATGGAATGATGTATTCAATGCCAAATAAGCCTGGGGTATTCCCAGAGTATAATGTAATTGATTCTCCATCTTCTGATGGAACTCCAATAACAGCATTAGTAGCATTTAAAGATAAGATACTACAATTTAAACAAGATGCAATGTATGTTATGAATATATCAAATCCATCACTATTTTACACAGAGGCTTCATTTAGGAATTGTGGGGTTATGAATCCATGTCAGACATTTCAAACTCCATTTGGAGTAATATTTGCAAATTATATTGGATGCTTTATATATGATGGTAGTAAGGTAATATCTCTTACATCTGGTAAGTTTACTATTGATAATTGGGGTATTTCTGAGGGTAGCGTTGTAGATACTGCTGAAAGTGGAAGTAGAGAAAAAGATGCTGTAAAAGTTCCTTGTGTTGGATATGATCCACGCTCACAAAGTATTATAGTGCTTAAAGATATTGGGGATAATGCAACATCTGCCACCACTCCAGATGGAACTGGTGCTTGGATATATCACATGGGAACACAGTCTTGGACTGAAGGAACTGGCATGATTACAAATACTAATGCAGATCGTCATACAAACTTTATAATATCTCCAAATGGATATTTATCTATACAGCAAGATGCGGAGGAAGCTTTAAAGACATATAATATTGGAGTAGCAGATCAAACAATTACATATTGGACGAAAGATTTAGATTTTGGATTTCCCTCACAAACTAAAAAGTTATTTAAGGTTTATATTACATATAAAGGTAAGGCTGATGCACTTACAGTTGCATATGGGGTAGATGGTGAAACTGATTCAGCAAATGATCTTTATCATTTTTCTAAAGTAGCTATAGATGGTACTACCGATACAACACCTCTTTTAGATAAAAGTAGTGCTGCTAACTTAGAGAGTTGGCATGTAGCAACATTATATTCAGATACACTAGCAGAAAGCAAGGATTGGAAAAGTATCTCATTATACTTTAATGGAGCAGTTGATGATACTTTCGAGATAAATGATATTTCAATACTATATAGACCGAGACCAATCAAATGAGTTGGGGCGGAGCAAATAGACCAAGGATTTCTAATAGGGTTGAAAATAGACCACCCAATAGAGAAGGTGCTGAAGGCGATATACAAATAAAAGGAACTGGACTTGGAGCTAAATTATTTGCCAAATGGTCAGGTAGATGGTGGGATGTTCCACTTTCTATTGATGGTATTACAAAGATTGGTACTACTGATTCTGATTATCTTAGTATTGATAGAGACTCTGTAGATATTTTTACAAATAAAGTTAAAGTAGCTAGTTTTGGAGAAACAACAACTGTTAAAGATATTAACCTTACTGGTAAGATAGTTATAACTAGCACTGAGGATAGCAATGTGTGTATTGGGACTGGAAATAATGATGCAGGGAGTAGTAATGTTTCTGTTGGTGTTAATGCTGGTGGTAGTATAACTTCTGCGGGGCAGGGTATCTTTATAGGGCGTGACGCTGGAATTGGCGTTCTAAGTGCTAATAGGGTTATTGCTATAGGTTATCAGGCTGCTGGTCGTACTAGCACTCATGAATTTCGAGGGACTGATTGCATAGCTATTGGAACTGAGGCTATGCAGGCAAAAGCATCTCCAACTACAATGGATCAGAATTTAGCTATAGGCAATTATGCTATGGAAGGGGTTGCACATGGAATTAGTTTTTGTGTTTGTATTGGATTTGAGGCTGGAAAAGCTATTGGAGGCAATGCTAATATATGTATAGGTACACAAGCTGGCGATAGGGGTATAACAGGAGAGGGGAATATAATTATAGGTACTGATGCTGATGTTGATGCTGATGCTAGGGCTGGTTGTATTATTATTGGCCCAATAAGTTTAAATACTGCGAGTGATAATGTTGTTGAAATTGGTAATGATACTAATTCAATGACTTATGATTTAAATGGTGGCGATATAACAGTGACATCTGATATAAGGATTAAGAGGGATATTGAAAATACTAAAATAGGGTTAGAATTTATAAACAAGCTTCGACCTATAACTTATAAATCAAGACCATCTTCTGAATATCCAGAGGAATTTGGAGTTAAGAGACCAACAGATGAAGTAACTAATAGAGTATGGGATGGATTAATAGCTCAAGAAGTAAAGGCTGTCATGGATGAACTTGATGTTACTTTTAGTGGTTGGGAAGAGGGCATAAATACAAAACAAAGGTTGGCTTATGGAAAGTTTGTAATGCCACTTATCAAATCAGTACAAGAATTATCAGCAAAATTAGACACAATGCAAACAGAAATTAACAATTTAAAACAAGGATAGAGTTATGGCAATATATACAGGCGGTATGAGAATGCAAGATGAGGCAAGAGCTGCTTCAAAACGTATAGCTAGGCAGCAAGCAAAAGCTCAGAAAGCAGAGACTAAACGTAAAGGACGCTCAGGATTATTTGGAAAGATCGGTGGTGCACTTATGGGTGCTGCTGCTGTTGGTCTTACTGGTCTTACTGGTGGTTTAGCTGCCCCTCTTATAATGGGTGTTACTTCATCTCTTGGTAAAAAGTGGGCTGATGAGGCTAGTAAAGGAGGTTCTCCATTTGGAAAGTTATTAAAATCTCCTGGGCAAGTAGGTAAAATTGAGGCTGGCGGTAAATATGGATATGGGAGAGAAGAGGCTGCTAGTTATACAAAGGCTTTAAAAGAATCAAGAAAAAGCACTTGGAGTCCAGAATCAATGTTAGGAGATATTGCAAGTTCTTATGTAACTGCTGGCATGGCAGGTAAGCTTGGTGGGGCTAAGGGATTATTAAAAGGTGATCTTTCTTTTGGACAGGCTTTAACAACTGGCTCTGAGGAAGCATGGAAATTTGGCGGTATACAAGGTGCAAAAGAAAGTCTCCTAGGTTTAATTCCAGGAGAGGATGCTTTAACAGACCCAGAGACAGAACTCACAAGTGAAGAGCTATCTCAATCTCAACTTTTTGGAGGTGAATTTGAGTCCGTAGCTCCTGAACAAGTAACTACCACAGGTGAATATGGTGATATAATTGGTGAAGAAGGATGGAGTGAATATCAGCAAGGTGGTCAAGTTATGGATCAACAACAATTAATGGCACTACTTGCTTTAGCACAAATGCAACAAAACAATGCATATAGTGGTACTCCACTTGAAGAAAAACAACCATCATCAGTAGCTGATATGTTTGCATCACAAGGCAAGACACTCGGTGGCAATAATACACAATCACTATCACAAATGCTAGGAAGATAATATGGAAGA
>Ga0208156_1000376_pt1 | contig 18275 bp, 13 predicted proteins | sample 1_EtaG_FD_184073 | JGI IMG/M metagenome (GOLD analysis project Ga0208156, IMG submission 184073) | Marine viral communities from the Subarctic Pacific Ocean - 1_ETSP_OMZ_AT15124 metaG (SPAdes) (version 2) | ecosystem: Environmental > Aquatic > Marine > Oceanic | place: Pacific Ocean | collected...
TGATAATCTCCCTTATGAAAACATTAATGCAATCGGGAAACAATGGATTCGTAAATATGCATTAGCAGTGTGTAAAGAAATGTTGGGTCAAATTCGAGGTAAATTTACTACATTACCGATTCCCGGTGAAAGCGTGACGTTAAATCATTCAGAGCTATTAGCACAAGCCAAAGAAGAGCAATCGACTTTGCGAGATAAATTAAGAGAACTTTTGAAGGAAATGGAGTACTCCATACTTACAAAGACAGATCAAGAAATGACAGAGGCCGCAGCAAATGTTCTGCGTGCATCCCCCTTACCAATTTTTGTAGGATAACTAATGAATGGCTGATGAATGGAAGCGCAATACATCCCCCCCTCCTCCACTTTTTCTCGGCAAAAAGGAACGCGACCTTGTTAAACAGGTTAACGATGAGCTTATCGAAAAAGTCATCGGACAACAAATCCTTTACTATCCTATTGATTTGGAAACAACGGATTTTCATGAATTATATGGCGAGGCAATAGAGAAAACTTATCTTCCTCCAATTCGTGTTTATGCCTTGGTGGAATTTACTGATTATTCTACCCAATATATGGAAAGTATGGGAGTGGATAAATCTTGGGAGATCAATATCCATTTTCACAAGCGGCGCTTAGAAGAAGATCAGGATCTATATGTAAGAGAAGGCGATTTTGTATTATATGGCGATTATTATTACGAAATTGTTAAGCTCACCGAACCTAAACTATTGTTCGGCCAAGCGACTAGAGAATTTGAAATCGCCGCTAGATGCGTGAGAGCAAGGAAGGGACTATTCGATGCTACCTGATAATTTTGATTTTGCAATGCTGCCGCCCCCTGGCAATTATAATTTATATGAGATAGGTATGCTAGCGTCTACCATAGAAAACATTGATTTTGCTATTACTTCATGGCTGAAAGAAGATTTAAATTTAAGCGCCACTCGTAACGATGGTTTTACATCTGTACCTGTCTTGTGGCAGGCACCCGAAAGAGCATACCAAATTAAGCATAACAAGGCATTAAGAGATGACGCCGGCGCTTTAAAATTGCCTCTTATTTCCATTGAAAGAACAGGCATAACAAAAGACCCCAATAGAAAAGGAGCTTTTCAAGCCAATTACTATTCGAAAAATCGAAACGGGCGCTCTGGTCGCTTAGTCATCGCGCGCCGAATAGTGGAGGACAAGACAAGAAACTATGCCGTCGTAGGAAATACTCGTCAGGCCAATTACACATCAGGAGATTATCAACGGTATTTTCCGCGTGTTAACAAGAGGATTGTCATTCAATCTCTTTCCATCCCTATTCCTGTTTATATAAATATAGATTATAAAATTGTTGTCAAGACTGAATATCAGCAACAAATGAATGAACTGGTAGCCCCCTTTATGGCGCGAACGGGACAAATTAATGCCTTCACAATGAAACGCCATGGCCATCTCTATGAAGGTTTTATTGATCAGGGGTTTACCCACAACAATAACGTAGCAAATCTCAGTGAAGAATTAAGACTATATTCTTCCGAAATTACTATTCGTGTTTTGGGATATCTTATTGGAGAAGGCGAAAATGATGATCGCCCACTCGTAAGAATTGATGAAAATGTGGTAGAATATCTCTTTCCGTCTGAAAGCTCAGTTCCTGAAGATGACGAGAATCTTTTTCTTCCATAAGCGAATCCTTTTGAGATTGAAAATACTATTTAATTAATGATTGTACCTACTTTTAATATAAGGAAACCCACCCATGTCAGTAAGAAGTTTTAAATTTGTATCTCCTGGAGTCTTTATAAATGAAATTGATAATTCTTTTATCCCTGCCTCTGCCCCTCTAATTGGGCCCGTAGTAATCGGTAGAGCCTCCCGCGGCCTGGGAATGCAGCCGGTAACTGTTGAATCCTATTCCGATTTTGTTCGAATGTTTGGTGATACAGTTCCTGGCAATGGAACCGGCGATGTATATCGCGACGGAAATTATCAGTCTCCGATGTATGGGACATACGCAGCCAAGGCATTTTTGAATGCCAAAGTTGCTCCGCTTACTTATGTGAGGCTGCTGGGACAACAAGACGCGAATAACGATGCGACTACGGATGCCCAAGCTGGATGGAAAACTGATAATGATGTAGTTGAAGATGGTGGCCTCCTAGGCAATGGAGGCGCTTACGGATTATGGGTATTTGTTTCCCAATCTTCTAATAGCACAGTAAACGTAGGCACCCAAGCCCAAAATATTGGTACAGGTAGCTTAGCGGCCATTTGGTATTTAAATAGTGGCCGGATTATGTTAAGTGGTGGTATGTATGGTGGTGCCCCCATTAGCCCCGAAGGCAACGCTAATACAGCTTCATTAGGAGCAGCAATTGGTACTGATAGTAATGGATTATTTACGGTAACCATCACAGGCTCAGTGAACAACAGTGAAGAAACAATTCAATTTAATTTTGATGATTCTTCTGAAAACTTTGTTCGCAAAAAGTTTAACACTAATCCTCAATTAGCTGCTAGCGGATCTTTTTATCCGCCACGTACGAATGGTTCGGGATCGGAAAGAGATTATTTCCTTGGCGAATCGTTTGAGCAAGATTTACGATGGAAGGGATTGAACACCGGCGTACTTATGGGTGTCATGATGCCTATTGCACTGGTTAATACGGTAAGCACGGGCCCTCATAACTTGAAAGGCCAAGCTTCACGCGAAGCCCGCGCAGGCTGGTTTATTGGCCAAGATTTGGGTACTCCCGGCAGTTACGTACCGTTTAACCAGCAAAAGCTTTTTAGATTGATTGGCCGCGGCCATGGCTCATGGTTGCAGAAAAATGTTAAAGTTTCTATTGAAAAGATTCGAGCATCTTCGACAACTAGTTCCGAATATGGCACCTTTTCCGTAGTGCTGCGTCAATTTACTGATACCGATAATAGCGTAGTGGTACTCGAACGATTTGACAATTGTAATCTGGATCCGAGTTCACCTAATTATGTAGCGCGCAAAATTGGAAATCAATATCAGACCTGGGATACCACAAATTTGCGATTGAGGCTTTACGGAGCATATCCTAACGAGTCTAGATTTGTTTATGTGCAGATGAATGATAGTGTAGATCAGGGTGCATCAGATGCCACACTACTTCCATTTGGATATTTTGCACCTCCTCGCTTTACCAATATTGTCGATGTAACTGCAAGTGGCTCAGCCGCTGTGAGTTCTTTTGTTACGGGCGGCCTGGTCGCTCAATGTGGAGAGAAAGGTAATTATGTATCGGGCGGCATCGCAGTGGCCAGCTACATCCAGGTATCCAGCCGACTCACGGCCTCCTTTACTTTCCCCAGTGGAAATATGCGAGTTTCAGCGAGTGACGGCGGACTGAGTGACCCACGTAATGCCTACTTCGGTTTCAGCACTTCCCGCGATCAGACATCGACTCGTTCGGATAAGAGCGCTGCCGATTGGCTTAATTTACTGTATGTAGACTTCCCCGATGATCCTACCGCAGCTTACGAGCCAGCAACCGGTGTTCGGGGATGGGCGGAGGTCTTTTCGATGGACAATCTGAGTTCATCTTCTGATGGAACTTATGTGTATCAATCTGGATCCCGCGCTGACGGAACGTCTGAGACTTCTGGTTCTTATGTGGATTTGGTAGATGCAGGCTACGATAAGTTTACTGCACCTTTCTGGGGAGGCTTTGACGGGTTTGATATCAAAAAGCCAAATCCGATTTACAACAAAGGCATCCCCGGCGCCGGCGGATCGGGAGCGGGCACAGGCACTAATCTTAATAGTTATGTGTATTACACAATTAAGAGAGCTATTGATACAGTGGCGGATCCTGAGTTTATCGATATGAACCTGTTAACGGCCCCCGGAGTCACGCAGGAAGGATTAACCGCTCATATGGTAAATGTTTGTGAAGAACGAGCCGACTCTTTGACTATCATTGATTTGCCAGACGTATATATTCCACCGGCCGAAGCTTACTATTCTTCGATTACTAGTCGAATTGGTACGACGCCCACCAATGCTGCCACTAACCTCCGGAATCGCCGAATTGATTCCAGTTACGGTTGCACTTTTTATCCTTGGGTACAAACTAGAGATGAGCAAAGCGGAAAACTATTTTGGGTTCCACCCAGTGTGGTCATGATGGGTGTCTTAGCTAGCTCTGAGGCCAAATCGGCCGTATGGTTTGCACCTGCTGGCTTCAATAGAGGCGGCCTCTCCGAGGGTGCTGCGGGAATTCCAGTTACCGGAATTACTGAAAGGCTCACTTCAAGAGAACGAGACACTCTTTACGAGTCTTACATCAATCCGATTGCGTCCTTCCCCTCTACGGGTATTGTGGTCTTCGGGCAGAAAACGCTTCAAGAGCGTCAATCAGCCCTAGATCGAATTAATGTTAGAAGGCTTGTGATTTATCTTAAAAAGCAAATCTCGATTCTTTCCACCAGGATTTTGTTTGAACAAAACGTTCAGGCAACCTGGAATAGGTTTAAGTCACTCATTGAGCCGCTATTGTCCAATGTAAAGACACAGTTCGGTATCACGGATTATAAACTAATTCTTGATGAAACCACCACAACCCCAGATTTGATTGATCAGAACATTCTTTATGCCAAGATCATGATTAAGCCCGCACGCGCTATTGAATACATTGCCATCGACTTTGTGATCATGTCCACAGGCGCTTCTTTCGATGACTAAAAGAGGTGGGGGGAATTTCCCCCCGCGCACTAATTAACTTTAGAATACATTACAGGAGTTTCAAACTATGCCATTCTGGTCAACAAATTTTGGTGAAGACACAACGTTAAAAGATCCTAAAAGACAATTTAGATTTACTGTCGAATTTCAAGGCATTCAAGCGTCCCAAGGTGGCGCAATGCTTTGGTATGCAAAGACAGTAAGCAAGCCGTCTTTTGCAATTGCTTCATCCGAGCATAAATATTTAAATCATACTTTTTATTATCCCGGCTCAGTTACATGGAACGATGTGGCTGTAACTTTGGTGGATCCTGTGGATCCCGATATGACTGCTACGGTGTCTGATATTGTGGTACAGTCAGGTTATACCCCTCCCACTGATTCTACATCCCTTTCTACTATGTCAAAGGCAAAAGCAGCCGGCGCGTTAGGAACTATTATTATTACTCAAATCGATTCGGATGGTAATCCACTCGAAACGTGGACTCTTTGGAATTCTTTTTTAACCGAGGTCAAATATGGTGACTTGGCGTATGGCACAGATGATTTAACAGAGATGTCGTTGACCGTTAAGTATGACTGGGCCCGCGTAGAAACTTCTGGACCATCCGTTGCAATTGCTGGCGCAGGTGGCACCGAATTCTTCAATTCATAAAATTACTAACACGAGAGGTGTATATTGTCGAGAAATAGAGAGCGCCTAGGCGGCACTCAAAAACAGGATACGAGCCCACCCCCACAGGCCATGGATGCTGACACGGGTGGTTTCTCCTTTGTAGTCCCAACTGATTTTGTAGCATTGCCATCAGAAGGTAAATACTACCCAGAGGGTCATCCTTTACATGGTGAGGATAGTATTGAAATCCGTCAAATGACAGCGAAGGAAGAGGACATTCTTACGTCACGCACTCTGCTTAAAAAGGGCGTGGCATTAGATCGAGTAATCTCTAATTTGATTGTGAATAAGAGAATTGATCCTGATTCCTTGTTTGTCGGAGATCGGAACGCCATTATTGTAGCAATGCGCGTCACCGGCTATGGAAGCGATTATGAAACAAAAGTGACCTGTCCCAGTTGTGGCGCTACTACACCATATAGCTTTGATTTAAATGAGGCCGATGTCTACTTGGGAGAGGAACGAGAAGATTTTGAAATCACGGATAACAAAGACGGTACATTTGAAGTCGTATTGCCTAAATTACAAATGACAATAACATTTAAATTGTTAACGGGACGAGATGAAAAGTTTTTATTGAGTGGCATTGAGAGTGATCGTAAGCGCAAGAAAGACGAAAGAAATATAACTCGTCAGTTGGTGAATACGATAGTCGCGGTTAATGGAAATAGTGATCCCGAAGTTATCACGTATTTAGCTAATCATTTGCCGTCATTAGATTCGCGACATTTTAGAAAAGCCTATCGCCTGGTCGCGCCTAATGTAGATTTGACTCAACACTATGAATGTTCAGAATGTGATCACGAACAAGATATGGAGGTTCCGCTCTCCGCGGACTTTTTTTGGCCTGACCGATAATTATATGGAGAACGTGTATGAGCAGTTCTTCTTCTTAAAATATTCAGGCGGATGGTCATTCTCGGAAGCATACAACTTGCCTGTTGGGCTGCGTGTGTGGTTTGTAGAAAGACTCATAAAACAATTGCAAGACGAGAAAGAAGCAATTGAACAGGCGTCAAAGGGCAATAGTGGGGGCTCTCAAACACTATCGGCCCACAATCAACCACAACCGCCTCCTCAAATAGCGCAGAGATATCAATCGAACCAGGGTTGAGGTTTATCTTTTTTGGTTAACAACTAATTATTTAAGAACACTCAAAGGAGGTTTCAATGTCTGCTGAGAGCGATGCGATTATCAAAGCCATCAAACAAGGTTTTGCATCTTTCGGTGGGAAAAGGGGAGATTCGCCGGAAGGCCTCACTCCCGCTCCGCCCGGTGAAACTGACGAAGCGGCCCGGAAAAGAATTATGAAAGACCGGGAAAAACTGAACGCCTCTTACGAGAAACAGGTAGCACAAACAAAAGAAATTTCCGATTGGTCAGAGAAAAGAGCGAAGCAGGAAGAGGCCTCAATTGCACATGCATACAAGAAAATTGAGTTAGAGAAACAAGATATTGACCTCAAAGTCAAAAGCGGAGAATTAACCGAAGAAGAGGCCGAACTAGAAAAGGGCATGTTGGACGGCCAAAAAGAGGAGCTAGAAGTAAGAAAGAAGATTCTATCTGTCAAGAAGGATGGTATTAAAGCCGCTCAGTCACTGGCAGGATCAATGACTAATGTATTAAAAATACAAGGCAAAATGGGAGTCAAGGCGACGGGCATGACTGAGGCGTTTTCAAAGGGTGCAATCGAAATGTTTAAAGTCGCCAAAGGAGGCAGATTGGCGGCCGCAGCTTTTGGAAAAGCGTTTATTTTAAGCGCCGTCACCAAGTATGTTTCATCCATTGTGGATCTGACGTTAAGCTTATATGATGCAGAAAACGCATTTAGGCGCGCCACCGGAGCAGATCGCGAATTTGCCAAGGGCATCACCAATAGTTTTGACGATGTACGCCAATACGGCATTGGCATTGAAGAGGTGACCAAAGCTTCCAAAGCGTTGTATAAATATCAGACCGATTTTACGATGCTCAATGCAGATGTTAGAAAAGAGATAACCAACACTGGCGTTGTTTTAGAAGAATATGGGGTAAGCAACGAGCAATATGCCAAAGGTGTCCAAATGGCAACCAAGATGCTAGGGGTGACAGCGCGAGAAGTCGATGATGAAATGCGTGGCCTCACTGCGCATGCGCAAGATATTGGAGTGGCCCCACAAGAGCTAATGGCTTCCTTTGACCAGGCACGCGGTTCTATCGCCAAGTTGGGCAAAGATGGTGTGAAAGCTTTCAAAGATTTAGCCATCACCTCTAAGATCACAGGCCTTGAAATGGAAAAGATTTTGAGAATGACAAACAAATTTGATACGTTTGAAGGAGCAGCCGAACAAGCCGGTAAACTTAACGCCGCTTTGGGAGGCAACTTTGTAAATGCTATGGATCTTATGATGGCCACCGATCCGAACGAAAGATTCATGATGATTAGAGATTCCTTAGAAGAAGCTGGTTTGAGCTTTGATAGTATGAGCTACCACCAGAGACAATTTTATGCTGAATCTCTTGGGATGGAGGATGTAGGCGACCTCGCCTTAATGATGAGTGGTAACTTGGACGCCCTAGATGATTCAATAGGGATGACCACCGCCGATTATGAGACGATGGCCGATGAAGCCAAGAAGATGGCGTCTTTCCAAGACCAGCTTAACGCAGTATTTATGCAGATGATTCCAATTCTTAAACCGCTTATCGGATATGTGGGAGAATTGATGACATGGCTAGCCGAAGAAAAAAATGTCAAGATGCTACAAAAGATGATTGGAGCTTTTGTAATGTTGGCTAGCGTACTTTTCACCGTTTTAACTGGTGGTGCGGGAGGCGCTCTTGGAGGTATAGCAGGCCTCACCGCAGGGTTTAGTTTATACTCCGGTGCGTTAACTGATGCAGAAAAGAAGACTGACGGCATCACCCTATTCTTTGAGGGATTATGGGAGGCCATGAAGGAGGTTTATGAAATAGGATTAAAGCCTCTGATCGAAGAGATGAAAGTAGTGTTTGATATATGGATGGAGTTGTTTAGCGAATTAGGTTTAGGAGGTGATGGCGTATCCGGAATTCAAGCGCTTGGATTATGGATAGGCCGACTCGCACATGTGTTGCGAATTCTCATTATCCCTATGCGTGTCAGCGTTTGGTTGACGACACAATTAGTGGGTGCTTTCACCTCCATGGTAAAGTTTTTTAAGAAAAAGAGTTCTCCCACATTTATTGAATACTTGATGCACGTGGCCACCGCATTTAAAGAAATTGGATTATCAATTGTTGAGATCTTTAACCCTATTAAGCAGATAACGGCCCTTATGAAAACATTTGGAGACATGATATCAAGTATCCTCTCTGGTATCACAAGCTTTTTTACAGTGTTGGCATCTCCCGGTGCAAGCTCTAATATTACGGAAATTGTGGATGCCGTAGCACGCATGCCTGAGCGGAAAATGATAGAATTGGGCGCCACCATGGTTTCGACTGCGGGCGCCCTAGCCGCGGCCGGATATACTTCGGCCAAAGAAACAGTCAAAGAATATGTTGGAATGGACAGAGAACAAACTGCAGCAGCCGGAGGAGGAGGGAGAGCCCCCATCAAAGTTGTACTGCAATTAAACGCCATGCAAACAAAAAAGCTGATGCGTGGGGCTGCGGTTGAGATTAATACGCAAACCTCGCAAGAATCAATGAATGGCATTGGAGGAGCACCAATACTATAATGGGACTGTTTAAGAAAAAAGATGGAATGACCACCTCTGGTGGTGGCTTGCCGATGCCTAGCGGCGACGAGTACGACCAGACTTTTCAACAGGATCGATATAAAACGAATGATCATGCAGGTTTGGTAGATGCTACTGATGCTTATGCCAACCTGCTTAAAATGACGATTTCTTTTCAACATTTACCTACGAGCAAATCCGTTTATTTTAAAGCATTCATTACGGCATTCAACGAAGCCTATTCAAGTGACTGGGCCCAGGAAACTGTTTATGGACGTGCGGATCCCATTTATATGTTTAAAAATACCACACGACGAATTAGTTTAGCATTTAAAGTACCGGCGGCTTCGTCGGGAGAGGCATATGAAAATCTTGGAAAAGTCCAGCAATTAATACAATTTTTATATCCTAACTATGATGATGTACAATATGGACAAACGATTACTCAGTCACCTTTAATTCGGATGAAAGTGATGAATATTTTGAGAGATAGCAGTGATCAAATAAAGGGCCCTCTCAGTGGTGCCCAGCGTTCATTGAGTGGGAATAAATTGGCCTACCAAAAATATAATGAATATGTCAGTGTTAACGATTCCTCGTTGGGTTTGTTGGGGGTTATTAGCAGTGTAGCAGTCAATCACAACTTGGAAAATACTGATGTAGGAGTGATTGAGAAAGCACAAAATACTATTCTTCCCAAGATGATAGAGATTAATCTAGAGTTCGCCGCTATTCATGAACATCCGCTGGGGTGGAACGAAGATGGAACTTTTGGGAGTAAAGGGTATGAAGTCCGTGGCTCTGGCGTAGGGACAGCGTTTCCATATGGGGTGGATCTTTACGATCCTGCACAGGTCCAGGCCGCTATAGCTGATGACGCTGCTGCGATTGCATCCATGACTGATAGAACCGAAGAGCTTGCAACAGAAGCGCAATTAGAAGCATTAGATTTTGCTCCCCAGGCCGCAGCGATTATCGTAGAGGATGCAGTAAATTCTGCCTCTCTTGCAGAGGATGCAGCTAAGGCCAACGCTGTATTGGGACAATTGGGTGTTTCTTCTATGCAACAACCCTCTACGGAGATAGCGTCTCCTGGCGCTGAATACTACGGTAGTTTGGAATGGGGTAGGGTTTATGGTCACGCTGAACCGACTCTTACTCGAAGCGAGACGGATGAGGGGGAGTCTTTTGCGGAAGACGATCCCCTAGCTGGATTCTTATAAAGAAATAAAGAGGAAATTTAATCTATGTCGAGATACACCAACAAAAGAAAGATAGTAAACGCTAGCGAATACTATGCACCACTCCGACGTTCACGAGGGCTGAGAGCAATAGTTCAATATGAAACCTTAATGCTTCATAATCCTACCGTAAGCCAGCGCACCAGTTTAAAAACTAACACACATATTTGGAAATATGGGGATAGATATTATAAATTAGCCAATCAATATTATGGAGACTCACGACTCTGGTGGGTGATTGCGTGGTATAATGCGCGCCCCACTGAGGCCAATATACAAACGGGCGATGTTATCGCTATCCCGTTGAGTATCGAGGACATCCTTACGGTACTGAGGATTTAAAATGGCAGAAGAATTTGATTGTAAATCTAGTATCTCACAAGAACAAGCGGATGGGACATGTCAGTTTCAAGCTAAGTTCTTACAAGAGAATTGTGCTGAAATTATCAAGCTTATTGATGAGGATTTTCGCCTGTATGTGACCGAAGAATCCACATTGGCGGCCGAGTTGAAAAAGGCGGTGGCTGATGCAGGAATTACCGATGTTTCTGTAACCACTCCTCTCAAATACATAGAGGCCTATGAGGGGATTACGGAATCGCTGCTAGCACGGGATGTTGGAATGAGCTACGTGTCGGCTTGGAAGGAAATAGAAAATTCATATATGGGGGGGGTCGCACCGACCGGGGGTTTTTTTTCGACCAACCAGCAATTTGTGGCAAAGACAGAACACTTAGACAAAGCTCTGAAATATTTAGATGAGGTGGAAGCAGCATTAGTTTTGTGGTGTCCCCAAACACGCGACGAATTTAGTGCTGCAACAAAAACAGGAGCCCTAACGGGAAAGGGCCCCGCAGCAGGAGGAGGCAAAGTAGAGCCGGATCCACGAGCATGCGAGATACGCAACCTAGGCCTCTTAGATCCTATTCGAAACAATATAGAGGACTCGCTGGCGACCCTAGAACGTTTAGCAGAATTACGCTCAGAATTCGAAAATGCCGCCGCAGTAGACGCCGCCTCCGGTTGGCACTACGCCGGCGGCTCCCTTCTTAGTCCCTTTATATTGCCTACGGAAGAAAATGCGGCCAAGGCGGCGGAACAATATAAAGAGATAGAGAAAACCAAAGCCGGGGGTATGGGACAAGTTAAAAAAACTCCCCCCACTGTTCCTGCGGTACCCGTTGAATCTCAAATACAATATAAAGAACAATGTTATTTATTAGCGAGAATCTTAAATTTGGCTGAATATAAAAAGAATGTGTTGGATATTAGTAGAGCTAAGCGGTTACCCTATCATCTATGGCACGAAACTGAAAAGAACAAAGGTCATAAAGCCAATTCCTCCGTTTTGGTTCACGGAGATCCGTATGCATTTATCAACAAGCTTACACAATATCCTAATTATAGTGATTTTTTTAGTATGACAAACGCAGAGATTTCGAGTTTGGTACCCATGATAAGATTATTTAAAGTAGAACAAGATAGTACCGGCGCCGAAGCTCAAACAGAATTTAATTTTGACTCATATGCGACCAACGTAAATATATTGAGCTTGTTGGATGATAAGAACAAAAGAGGATTTGGGGTTGGTATCAAAGATTTTTCTTTTACTTATGATGGGAGCAATCCTTTTGCCGTCAAAAAGAGTATTAAAGGCAAGCTAACAATTTTTGCGAATTCATTTGATGAATTACTAGAATGGCGCATAGGGACCAAAAGATCAGCCGGCGGCAAGCGCCAAGTGAGTGCATATCGTTACGTAGATTTGGCTTTGAAAACGGGAGGGAGCAAGCTAACTTCATCGGCGCGCTTGTCCGAACAAGCGGAAGCAAATCTATCAAAATTAAATTTTAGACTTAAAGTTGTTGTAGGGTGGGCAATGCCTAACGGAGAGACCGTTCTTTCGGCTGGCGCCCAAGATGCCGTTAATAATTCCTTTGTGACACTTAACCTCACGCCAACGGTACATGAATTTAACATTGATGAAATTGGCCGTGTAACTTTTGTCATAAATTATTTGGCATACATTGAAGATTTTTTTGATCATCCCACATTTAATATTTTTGCTAATCCTAGCTCTACTATGATTGGAGGGAAAAAATATAATATCTTTGGACGACAATTAATGCGACGATTAGTTGTTCGAAATCTCCAAGAAGCATGCGAGACTGAAAAGATATCTGAAATTGAAAAGGCCATGGCCGATGAAATTAAAGGAGAGAAAGTTAAAAGTCTATCTTTCATTACTAAAAAATTATTAGACTACGGAAATGTTAAATATATTAATGTGTCAACAAAAGATCTACAACGGTTTCTTGAAGATGGCCCCTTTTACGAACAATCCACAGGATCATTCGCTGCGCAAATTACTGAGACCGCTAATAAGCAAGGACTTGCCGGCAAGCTGGATTCAGCATATGCTTCATCTGTCGAGGGAGAAGAAGAAAATCTTAAATATTCCTTTTCTCGTCTGATGCTTGACCCCAAGAGTGAGCAAATTCCTTTCTTTTATGTAAGCGATTTAATCGATACTATTTTAGCAGCGATGGATCAGGCGATTCGAAACGGGCCCGATCTCTTAGACGCAGAATACAAAAACATGGGCAAGAATTTTAAAGGCGCAGTGACAACGCAGGCTGATTTAGAGTTAGAAAAAATAAAATTAAAACAATATTATGCGCGCTTTAAAAAATTTAGAGTCCTTCTTGGGCCCGTTGAAATTGTAAGCACAAAAAAAGGAGGGGAGAGCAAGATTGTTAATCTGGGTGATATTCCGGTATCCCTTAAATTTTTTGCCGAATGGTTAACTAACCAATTATTAAAAAAGGACGAAGTGCTTTATCCTCTCTCAAAATTTATAAATGATTTCTTAAACAATTTAATTCGAAATTTTCTAAATGATGACACATGTTTTAAGGTATCTAATAAACAACATGTTCGCCTACATCAAGCCGCTTTAACTTCTTACACAAACACTGATTCTGACTATGATGAGATCACCCAAAAAATAGTAGACTCGACGGCAACGCTTCCTGGAAAAGATACAAAATTACAATATTCCCGTTTAGTATTAGGGAATTTAGGAACCGATGAGTTTCCAGTGTTGAATATTTCGGGCTTGCGTGACATGGCCCTTACTAATAAAAATGCTGATGAGGAACATAATTGGATTGTTTACTATGCCGGCCGAACGCAGCCTACTGAATTAATGCTCGGTGACCAAGCCATGGATGAGGCTAGAGGAATTTTTCACTACTCTATTGGAAAAGATCGAGGGCTCGTTAAAACCATATCTCTCTCCAAAACACAGTCTAAATATTTACAAGTGGTGAGATTTGAACAAAATGGGTTTGACGGTCTCGAACAACTAAGGCCGGTTTATGACGTTCATATTGATGCTTATCCGATTGTGAATGCTTTTCCGGGTAATTATATTTTTGTCGATCCCAAAGGATGGGCCCCCAATATGGCTCCCTTTGGAGGCAACGCGTTAGATTTAACTAAATTAGGTATTGGGGGCTATCACATGATTATTAGATCTGAACATAATTTTGGGATTGGTTTGGCCGAGACTAAGATAACAGCTAAGTGGGTTGCCCAAATTGATTACGAAGAGGAGCAGGCTGCCGAATCGGCAGGCGGGGATCAACTACCTGCTAAATGCCGCACGGCGCGCGATGCTCGCGCCGAATCCGCCGGCGATCACATGCAAGATGGGATATCGCAATGGTCGGCGGCCACATCAGCGCAAAGTGCGGTGGCCGACAGTGTCGGAACATCCACCGGAGACCCCACAGATGCGGTAGTGTTTGGTGAGAGCACCGACGAGATTGTAATAGAAGATGCCGTTCCAACAACGTCTCCGGACCCGGCTGTGCCCAAGGAGTTGAGACGAAGGTAAAGTTTATGAAGAAGATCAAAACTTGAAAAAAAGGAATTAACAAATGTCAACACGTTATGCAGAATCTAATGAAGAATCATCCAAAGAATTATTTAATAAGAGGGCTTATTATCGAGGTCAAGTAAAACAAGTAAACAATCTTTCTAATATTGTTGATTTTAATTACGGAGAGAAATTTTGGTATGGAAGAGTAAATCAATTTTGGATGCCTATTCGATTTAAGAACGGACAATTTTTAAAATTAAAGAATTTTAATAAAACCATTAATCGCACCGAGGGGATCTCTGGCGTTAACTTTGTGGTGGATGCTTTTAATGCCATGGCCACTCAATTTAAAAAATGTGCCATGGCCGGAAAAATATCGAGTAACCAATCATTTTTGAGTGAGTTGACAGTCTTCAAAGGATACGAAGATCCGCTACGCAAGTACAGTGAATTTTTAGATTTTCAAAACGCAGCCCTATCGCGCACCTTTAATAATGATGGAATTAAATTTGAGTATTTCCATGAATTTGTAGATGCACTTCTTCTCAAATTAACTAAAGTAGTGGGAGCCTACCCTTATACAATGCCAGCGTATGTAAAAAGTAAATTTTGTCCCATTACATGCTCTGGCCTAGCTATTGAAATCGCAGATTTAGATCCGGCCAATGATCAAGAAAAAATTAGTGAATTTATCAACAATGTTAATTGGGACTTTTATGTGAACACATGCAACGATTATGGATTTATGGTAGATAAATTCATACCATGGCGAATTGTGGCAGATATTGGAGCCCAACAACTATTAGATAATTATGCGCGCCCGTATATGATATCAACCACAGGCGCCGTAATAGGACTGGGATATGACCTTACTCATATTACGTATTATAGAAAATTTAAATTTTATTTGTTGAACTTGTATAACCGTTTAAAATTACGTAATTATATGGTGAGCGAGGCATGCCCTAGCGGTGCCACGATCACTAAAATTGTAACTCCCGTCAACTATTCAATACAAAAATTAACTGCGGATTACGATGAAGAATATTTCTTGAAATTATATTTTAAAATTCGTTTTATGGAAGAGCAATCCCATTTTGAAGTACACGAACAAGAAAGATTAGTGGATGATACGTTGGAATTATATCAAAGTGGAGGCCTGGCAAGAGCCTTATATGATTTTGAAAGAATTTTGAACAAACCATTTGACTATCGTGGCTCCTTGAGTTATTATGTTAAACATATGGAAGCAAGAAGAGCAGCGGGAGAATTTTGATATTTCAAACGTTAGACGACAAAACAGAATGCGTTGGTGTGTATACAGACGGGAAGCTATATTTTGAAGAAATCCCCTCAGATCTAACCCACACATGGAAATACACTGGATCCCTTAAAAACAAAGATGTAGAGTACGCATGGCTTTATTGTAATGGCCGCAGTTTAGAACAAGCCGCCCCAGAGGAAATGTTGCCAGAACTTGTCAAAGCGCAACGTCGTTTTAAAGCATATATGAAATCATTTCAGATTGCCAAGATTAATATGCGTGAGCATTGTGTTTTTGATTTAGTACCGGCAGATTTTTTAAAGCAGTTTTGCGAGATTAAAAATCAAATCACAAAATATGTTTTTGAAAATTATGATAAACCTCTTCATTACGATCATTTAGCTAACGTACAAGAACTCTTATACAAGATTAAATATCAAGATTTGAATATCAACAACGAAGGTTGCAAAAATCTTTTTTATAGAACCCGCGATAGAGAAAAAATTAAAAACTTACTTGATGGATATAAACATATTGATTATAATCTTTTTGGAACCGTAACGGGACGGTTAGCCACAAATCCTGAATCCTTTCCCATACTTACGATAAGACAAGACTATCGCAAAATTATCAAACCTCACAATGACTTCTTTTTATCCCTAGATTATAATGGCGCCGAAGTGAGAACATTCCTGGGACTATCCGGATTGGAACAACCAATAGAAGACGTACACCAGTGGAACGTGGACAACATATTTAACGGTGAAATGGATAGAGACATAGCGAAAACTGTCTTTTTTGCCTGGTTATATAATCCAGAGTCCAAAACAATAGAAGGGAACCTGTATGACCGTACTAAGTTACTGACACAGTGGTATCAAGACGGGTCTATTAAAACGCCTTTTCATAGAAGTATCAAGGTGAACGCCGAGAAAGCCTTCAATTATTTGTTACAGAGTACGACGGCAGATATAGTTTTAGAAAAAGCAGTCACCATCGATAAGATGTTAGAAGGAAGGAAGTCTTTTATATCGCATATTATTCACGATGAGGTTGTAATTGATTTGTCAGACGAAGACAAAGAACTCACACCAGAAATTAAAGAAGTTTTTTCTGAGACGCGGTATGGGAAGTACCTAGTAAATCTTCAAGCAGGTACGAATTATTTTGATTTAAAAGAGTTGAAGTTATGATTTCGATTATTGGTTTGGGAAATGCTGCATCAGCGATTGCGGAGAGGTTTTCAGAGACGCCGAATTACAATGTCTATGTAATGAACGACAAGATAGCGAGAACATCAAAATATAAATTTCGATTAAAGAAGTATGAGAAGCCCGAAGAATATGAAGAAAACATTCCCAATGTAAAAAAGTTTTTTAACACCCTTGATAAGCATGTGGAATTTGTGATTGTAGGGTCATCATACAGTTCTAATTATGCGTTAGGAATTCTCCAGCAGCTTAGACACAAAAGAGTCGACGTGATTTATATTAAACCGGATATTGAATTATTGACGGGGATCCCCAAATTATTAGAGAACATGGCGTTTGGAGTACTTCAAGAGTATGCGCGTTCGGGATTGATCAATTCGTTGACATTGATGTCTAATTTAAAGATCGAAGAGATAGTGCAAAACGTCCCGGTTAAAGAATATTATAATGTATTGAATGGTTCTATTTATTCTACCGTTCATTATCTTAATTTTTTTGAACATAACGAACCAGAGATTGGTTTGGTAGCGCGGCCATCGGAGGTGTGTCGAATTAGAAGCGTAGGAATTTTGGACATGCAAACGCTTGAAGAAAAATGGCTTTTTGACCTTGACATTGAGAGAGAGCTATGTTATTATATGTGTATCAATCAAAAAAAATTGGAGGAAGAAGGAGGTTTGCACCGCAAAATCGTCCGCATGCTGAAAAGCAAACCAAGAAATGCCTATCGAAAGATTTCGTATGCGATTTACGAGACACCTTTACAACAAGACTTTGGGTTTGTCGTGGCCCACACAAACACGATACAAACAAATAAAACTCTTGACAAGCTAACGTCAGAGTGATATATTAGATATCAAGGAACGCTTGGTATACTTTACCCAACATAAAGGAGAAATATATATGGGAATCGACATGGAGCTTATGCGCCGCAAGCTCGCATCTTTGCGCGGTGATAACAGTGATAGTAGATCGTCTGCCTTTTTTAAGCCAGACAGTGGTGATACGGACATTCGTATCATACCGACGAGTGACGGAGATCCACTCAAGGAGATGTCCTTCCACTACAATGTAGGAGAGCATCGTGGGGGCATTCTGTGTCCCAAGCGCAATTTCGGGGAACACTGTCCGATTTGCGAATTCGCTTCTGCCTTATGGCGCGAAGGAGTGAATAACAATGACGAGGAAAGCAAGAAGCTGGCTAAGTCCCTCTTCGTGCGTCAGCGTTACTTCTCGCCCGTGGTGGTACGCGGACAAGAAGAAGACGGAATCAAGGTCTATGGATATGGAAAGAAGGCATATGAACTTCTTCTCGGATACATTCTTGACCCCGAGTATGGTGATGTGACCGATATTAATGAGGGCACTGACATCACCCTTACCTATACCAAGGCTGATAAGCCAGGTGCTTATCCCCAAACAAACCTGAAGATGCGCCGTAATACGTCGCCTCTTTTGGAAGACGCCGATGCGATCCCCGCCCTCCTTGATCGTATGCCTGATTTTGATGCACTATTCGAGCGTCTTACCCCAGAACAGGTTAGCGCCATTCTGGATGCACAACTCGCAACTGATAAGAGTGCGGAG
>Ga0208156_1000378_pt1 | contig 18147 bp, 14 predicted proteins | sample 1_EtaG_FD_184073 | JGI IMG/M metagenome (GOLD analysis project Ga0208156, IMG submission 184073) | Marine viral communities from the Subarctic Pacific Ocean - 1_ETSP_OMZ_AT15124 metaG (SPAdes) (version 2) | ecosystem: Environmental > Aquatic > Marine > Oceanic | place: Pacific Ocean | collected...
GTCCATGCTTCGTCGTCATCGCGCCATTCGGAATAAATGATGGTCCCGGACCCCTGGCCTCTCCCAACATCTACAAGGACACTCGGATAGAGCATCTGGGTAATCCGCTGGACGGGCGCGTCGGTTTTTTCCTCCGCTTGTACAGTCAGGGGCGCGAGGAGGAGCGCGGAGGCTATAAAAATCGCAAGAGTAAGGTTGTTAAACATCATCGGGCCTTTCTTCTGGGGCCTCCCCCGGCTCGTTCAGGGGTGGATCAATTAGTACGTTACTCTCATTATCGATTACCAACAAATGAATTTTCATAACCTTTTGGAGGTCGCTCAGTACACGAAACGAACTGGCATCTCTTCTTCGGCCTTTGTAGCTTACAAACTTGACATCAAAAAGGACAACACGTCCGGTTTTGCTGGTTGCTACCAGATCAAAAGGTGCTGCATGGGCAATGTTGCGGGATACGTAATAACCCCTCTCAATAAGCCACTGTGCTGCGAAGACTTCTGCCCAAGCGCCTCTTTCATGCCTACTCAGAATTTGTGCTTCTGGCATACATTGTACCCTTTGCTGTTGGTTTTTTAAAGGATACGTTTAAGGGCATGGAAGGCAACCCTTTTTTAGATTTAAAGGGTGGCCCACGTTCCCATCAGGTAGGGGCCAAGCCGCTCATAGAAATTATTCTTTCCCCCCTAAGTTTTTGCATTGCAACAACTGGCCTAACTTAAAGTTTTCTTCTTTCGCTTCAGCCAGTTCTTCCTCCAAAACCCTGATTTTAGTCCCGGAGGTGTCGTAATCCTGCATCAGTTTGGAGGCGGTCACGCCAATTTCGTAGAGGGTTTTTTCAAGGGGTGAGCCGCACTTACCGCGTTGAGTGAGGAAAACTTCTAGTGGGGAGCCATAAATCGGGTGAAATCCAACTGTCACGGCGAAAGAAAAGCCTTCCCCCAGAACGCTTTCCGTTACGCTCTCCCTGCGGCGCGGGATGTCACCTAATGGTTCTTGTTTCATCATCATCCTTGTCAAGCCCGCGTCTCATGTAGACTTCAAGTATGTGTGTAAGCTGCCCGCTGATCGTTCGATGATTTGCGACAGCAAGTGATTTCAGGGCTTTGTAGGCGTCAATGCTCACAACGACGCTTTTCCATTTTGTCGGATTCATTGTTTTCTCCTCGGCAACAATATAGCACTTTACGGGATGGTATGCAAGCTACCCCAGTTCTTTCCCAATTTTATATCAGCGGGAGTCGGAACTTCCATTTCTACGGCATTTTCCATGATGCGGCAGAGATTCTTCGCATCATCCTTGGACGATACCGAATAAGCCAGTTCATCGTGGATTTGAACGAGGGGGGTTCTTTTTGTTTCTCTTTTGATCGCTACCATGGCGGCTTTGGTCTGGTCCGCTGCGCTCGCTTGGATCAGTCTGTTCAACGCCTTATATGTGTAAGCTCGTCTGATGTTATCTCCGTACTCGTGAAGCGCCTCTTCGCGCGGCAATGCTCGTGAAGATACAAATAAATTGGGTTCCCACAGATCAAACCTACACTTTCGACCAAGCAAGCTGCGTATGGCACCTTGGGATTTAGCGTCCTTTACCCGGCGCTGTACCACCTCTTGTAGCTCTTTCACAAACGGAACCTTGTCGTGATACTGAGACATCAGCGCCTTGGCATCTTCAACCGACAGGTCTAGCGTCTCCGCGAGGCGGTTGACCCCCATCCCATACATCAATGCGAGATTGAGCGTTTTAGCCTCGGAACGTTCTATCTTTGCAATTTCCGAAACCATTTTATGGAAGTCTGTTTTAGGATCTTTTCTGTAGGCAGCGACAAACTCTTCCGAGCCTTCCAAGCCATGGTTCGTGAGGCTTGAGAAGTGGACCAGGATGCGCGGTTCCTGTTGCGTGTAGTCCATACTGGCCCATTGCTCGCCTTCTTCTGGAAGGAATAGCCCCCGGATCATACCCGAGAACTTTGGGTTGCGAGCCGGAATTTGCTGGAGGTTTGGGTTGGACATTGATACTCGCCCACTAACGGTTCCCCCTCCCTCGCTGCGTAATTGGTTAATGTGCCCATGGATTCTGCCTTTCTTGGTGTAGCGGAAAATGCTACTCAAGAAAGTGTTCCCGAGCTTGTCCAGTTCCCGAGCTTCGGCAACCTGTTGTGCCATCGGGTGTGAGTGCGTTTTCAAGAAGTTCTTGGTGAAGGACGGCATCCCAGTAGCGGTGCGCGAGTACGAAATTTTATGGTGGTCGAAAACTTTCGCGACACTGGCGGCGGACCAGAGTTCAATGTCTACGCCGGTTTCTTTTTTAATGCCGCCCTTGATTTTCTTGACGGTTTTGAGAAGGGTCTGCTTGAGGTTTTCCGCACTCTCCAAATCAACAAGAATGCCCTTGCGAGTCATGTCTATGCATACGGGGAGGACTTCTGTTTCGAGATTGAAAATCTGCCACAAGTCTTGTTGCGACAGGAGATTTTTGAAGTGGTTCCATAAGTCCAGGGTAAGGCGCGCATCCGCTTCCGCATACTCGCCAACGAACCCGGCGGGTAAACGATACATCTCTGCCTTTGGGTCAACCCCAAATTCCTGGGCGGCTTCACGCAGCAATGCCTCGGATTTCGTCTCTCCAAGATAATCGTAAGCTACCGAGTTCAGAGAATAAAAGCGTCTGTTCTCATCCAGAATAGGGGCCGCAATCATCGTATCCAAAAAGCGGCCTTGAAGCTCTATGCCAGCCTGTCCCAGCCAACCAACGTCGTAGGCGGCATTGTGAAAAATTTTATCAGATGGATTATCCGCGATTTCCTTCTGGAACCATTTAAGAATCGTTTTACGATCTAGATTACCGCCCCCCTCATGGGCTATGGGGAGGTAAGCATTGAAGCCCTCGTAGGCAACGGCGATGCCTACTATTTCTCCTTCCCCCGTGGCCCAGCCAGGGCCGTGGGACTTGAGCCGTGGGTCTTTGGTCTCCAAATCCACAGCTATTTCCGTGATGCTATCAGGCGTAACCGGGAGGTCCGAAACCGGGACCCACTCCGTGCGGATTCCGAAGACTGGTTTTTTAAGAGCTTTCATTTACGACTTTTCAGTGCGCCCCACAGGGCTACATAAGAGGCGGCATCGATGGCATCGTCGGGGTTCTCATTTCCCACTTCATCCCTAGCGATCTTGACGAGCGCCATGCATAGCGCAACCTGCTCCGGGCTAATTTTGTATTTAAGATAAGAAGACCATAAGTCAGCAATTCGTAAATGAAGGGCCGTGTAATTGCCGTGTTGTTTGGCTCGTTGTCCAGCAATCAAGCAAGCCGCCTCTTTCAATATTTCCTCTGGTATCATTTTATATACTCCAGCCCCGCTGTAGATCTTCGGGATATTTTAATATCAAACGTTCTTTTGCACGAGTAACCCCCACATATAATACGCGGTTCGCATTATCGGGGTTTCTACCCATTTCTTCCAGTGCTTTTCCCGTAAGGTCCAAATATAAAAGAACGTTATCCGCCTCCCCACCTTTTGCTCCGTGGATCGTGGACAGTCGGATTTTTGGTTTTTTTGAAATGTCCACACCACGGGATAGTAGGACTTCTGCGTAAGCTTTATCTTCCGGTTTGATTTTATCAAGGGCGCTTTGCCAGTCGGTATTTAAACCAACATCTAAACCAAAATGCTCGCACAAAACCCCAAATGTAAATGTGTCATCCTCATGCGATGCTTTTAATAAAGCCTTTCCGCCGCGCCGTACCGCGCCCTCTCCAGTTCCCATATGGTTGAAAAGGTTTTGAGCTTCGGAGAGACTTATTTCTCCGTTGTTTTCTGAGGTTAAATGGTTCCAAGAAAAAATTGCATTGCGTACTTTCTTCCCGAGAGAAGGCTCTCCATACCTCTCAAAAAACACTCCCTGTCTTTTCAAGTCCCCCGCTATTTCAGATAGCATGTAGTTGGCCTGCGCCATGACTAACCATTCATCGTCCGGTGCAAAATCAATATCGTAAGTGTCGTAGGTGCGTTGTACGACACCACCCTCTTGTCGGGGGGACCACGTCTTTGGCTGTCTTTTTTTAATTCGGCTGGACACCTTTTGAGCAATCTCCCAAATGCTTCGGGGGACGCGGTAGGATTGGCTTAGAACTTCAGAGCCTCCAGGCAAACTTATAAAGCGATGTATGTCCGCTCCAGCCCAAGCATATATTCCTTGGTCATCGTCCCCTGCAATGAACATACGCTCAGACTTCTTGTCGAGAATGTCCACGATGCGCCACTGAAGAGGGGTTAAATCTTGTGCCTCGTCAACAAAGCATAATTTGAACGTAGGAAATATTTCCGGGCGCTGCGACAGTTTCACAAGCATGTCCGTGAAATCTGTGAGATTATTTTGTTTCTTGAACGCCTCATATTCTTCGTACACATGTATAAACAAGTGCCGTGGTTCGTGAAGCTGGCTGCAATTGTATGCGGCTTCGGGTCCGAGTTCCGTGGTTCGCGCCAAGTCGGCAACGCGCATCATGGGGTGGTCGCTGCGGAAGATTGTAAACCCCTCATCATCGTCGTTCTTTGTCCCTTGGGATAAATCAATTCCTATGGTGTTGCTGAAATCTTTCAAGTGTTTCTCGGATAGAACGTCACTTGATGTCAGACCCAGCAATCTAAAAGCCAGACTGTGCAAGGTTCTGAAGTAGGTGAAGTCTTTATCCGCATCTAGGTTAAACCGGACGACGGCTCGATCTCGTGCCTCGTGGGACGCCTTGCGGGTGAAGGCGAAGTAGCCAATGTCGTTTGCCGCCATGCCGTTGGCTAACGCATCATCGACAAGATTAAGAAGCGTGGTTGTCTTGCCGGTTCCCGGCGGCCCAAAAAATCGTAGCACCTTTATATTCCCCTTAGAATGGAATGTCGTCGTCTGTCTCGTTAAAGTTACTGCTGAAACTATCCTCTATCGGGTCTGCGGCTGGTATGGACCAACAACGAACATGCCTATTTTTAATGCGAATAACTTCCGGCGTCCCTTCGATATCGCGGAGCCGTTGAGCAATTTTGTTGCTCTTGTATTCCAAGAACTTGTTGCGCTTTAGGAAAGCTTCCAAATCTTTTAGACGAAAAAATACGCGGCGTGTTTCCTCATTGAGCCAGGGCTTTCTCAGGAGGATTTCTTCCCGGTCTTCAGCTACTTGCATGTGTGTAGTGAATTCTTCCACCAAGTCATAGAACACCCCTCGAATGGAAGTGTCGTCTGAGGTGGAAATCACCGCGCCTTCTGTGGATACCATTTGGCCCAGAAGCGTGTTCATCTGCGCTTCCCACGCAGGTCGCGCTATGGTCCGGGGCATAAAGTTAATTTGCTCCATGCAGTGGTGTTGGAATTTAATCTGCTTTTGCAGAGCCTCGGTATCGAGTTCAACGGGCGCGCCGTTGACATCGAGAAACCAGAGAGGGGGTTCGCTATCATATTTTCTCAGGGAGGAGATGGTAGGCGTGTTCTGGCCCCCTCCAACGCCATGCTTGCGGGAGCGGCAAAGGTCCTTGTTGCAGTGACTACTGATAGGCTGGTCGGAACAACGGTATTGATAATCTTTCTTCTTTAATTGGTCCGCTACGATATTGACCTCTTTCAAATCTAACGGAGGGGTCATCACGGCTTGGTTGTATTCCAGGATTTTAGTTTCCCACTCGTCGGGGAAAGCTTTTCGTAAATAAACACCAACATTGAATAGGCCGTTGTTTCGAGTGCCTTCAGGAAAGCCTTGTCGTAAAAGAGCCTGGAGGCAGGGAGGACCGTCTTTGATCCGGTGGTCTATATCCGATTTTGTTTCTTCAAAGGAAAGCTTTTCCAGTTGGTCCGCCGTGAGAGCAGCGGCTTCTGCGGCATCCAGAAACTCTTCGAGAGTGGCTGCGCTTCCATCACTTTTGATGCTGTAGCGCAGGCCTCCCCCCTCGCAATTGAAATAGGGAAGGTTTAAAAAGTTACCTAAGTCCCCGCGCTCTAGGACGAGTTTGATTTGTTTTGGAAAAATTTCTGTGCCATCGGCGCACCCTAGTTCAGACGCTATCTCCCTCAACTTTATTTGAAGGATTTTGGCAGGCACGGGTTCTTTGAGGAAAAGATATAAATGTCCGCCGCCGGATTTGCTGCGGCAGACAATGATGGGAAGTTTAAGCGCCGCAACCTTTTTGACGATGGAAGCGTGGTCGAGAGGGTAAAGATCAATGTCAATCGCTCCCCACCAACACATCCCCTGCTCATTGATCGGCACGATGCCAACGGAGGATTCGCCGTTCAGATGGCGCGCGAAAGTTTGCGTTGTGCGTTTCTCACGCACAAAGGTGTATTTACCTTCGCGTTTTCCGCTGGCTTCCGGGCCTTTGATATCGACGGTGCCATAGGCTTTGTCGAGACCGCGAAATAGAATAGCGAACCGCGTGACGAGGCTGGTGTCCATATCAAAAAAGAGGGGGAGCGCGAACGCCCCCCCAGTTCTTCCTTAAAACGGAACGTCGTCATCACGCGAATTATCTTCGCGAACATGTTGAACTTTAACCGCTCCCGCAGAAATTAAATCCGCAAAAGACTTTGCTTCAGCATACAGGTTGGGGTCTTCGATTTGACCTTCCTTGCTGATAACCCAGCCGTGCCAGGAGCCGTTCTTATTTTCTTCTGCACCGGTTGTCAGGTGCCAAATGTGTGAGAACCTGGGCGGAATGAACATCCCCCCCTTGGCATCACGCATTTTCAATGCTCGCATCGCAGAATTCCATTGTTTGGACTTCTTGAACTGCGTGGCCTTCATTGGCATGAGGGCCTGTTGGGTAAGGCCATCTTCATCGAGAACCAGAACATAATGCTGCGCCGTGCGTTCAAGATATCTCCCGTTCCCATCAACAACATAGTCTTTGTTATCGTCGCCGCGCTCTGTTGCAGGCAACGCATCAGAGGACGTGTATATTTTGTGAGGCGCGCCTGTCCCCGTTCCGCGTGGCTCCCATTCGATGTATTGAAGGGAATAGGCACAGTTCACAAGCCGGACGCCATCCTTACCTTTTATAACGTCCTTTGTTACGGTGTTGATTATGTCCCCGCTCTTCGCAGATGCAATATCATCCAACTCGGGGGACATTTTCTGCAAAATTTTCAAGAACGGGATTGCAAGGTCTTCGCTGCCAAGATCGGTCACACCGATTCCGGCATCTTGTGCGAACATGTCTTCGTTCATAACGGCGAGTTTGCCGTTGGTCTTCTTCTTCGCCACCTGTTTCGTAGCCATGGTTACTTACTCCTCTTGATAATGGCTCGTTGTGAAATGAAAGCCCCAAATAAATCAAGCGGGATGGGGTGACCCGCTTCCACCTGCTCACGCAACCAAGCTTTCAGAGTCATGGGTTCGACTTTTTCAAGCTGGTTTGGAACAAATCCTTTGTCGGCACAAAAGCCGACGAAATCCTTTGCGGCTTCGTCTTCTCCTCTGCCAAACGTTACGGAGACGTTGTTCTTGACGAGGTCCCCGAATTTATTGTCCCGAAGCCACGCAAAAGCCTCGTCGCGCCTATCCTTGGGGATGGACGCGGCATATATAGGCTTGACGCTTATTTCTGAGCCGTCCTTGAGCGTGAATTTTTGGAGGTTCATTTCCTCCAAGGCTTCAGGCAACTGTTCGTCTGTTATTTTGTGAAGGGCAGCTTTACGCCCTTTTAAAAGTTCCTCTGTGTCAGCAATTTCCCGTTCGAGATTTGCCGCACCTTGTGCGAGCTTGGAGATTGCGTCGAGGGCTGCATCGTTGAGGTTGTCGATCTGATCCGGTGCGTTTCCGCTGTCCGACGCCATTTCAGACAAAAGATTATTTTGGGCCATATTTCTCTTTCCTTTTATCGGCGCTTGATTTAAGCGTCAAAATGGAGTATATACAACTATATCAGGAAATGCAAGAGAAAATCCAGGTGAGTGATTTTTGTTTCAAGACAGAACCTTATGACCATCAAAGGGCTGCTTTCGATGAATCGCGCAAGCTACAAAATTTTGCGCTTTTCATGGATATGGGAACGGGCAAGACCAAGGTGGTTCTGGATACAATAGGAACCGCCTTTGAGGAGGGAAAAATTGATCTCGCACTGGTGGTGGCTCCAAAAGGTGTCATCGCTAATTGGCTGTCCGAGATTGAAACACATTTGCCTGACAGAATAGCGCGTGAGATTGTTCTTTGGAAGCCCTCTCTGACAAAAACCAAGCGTGCCGAACTGAATTCTTTATATGAGGGCGACCACAAGCTCCGGTTTTTGCTGATGAACGTCGAGGCCTTCTCCACTAAGAAGGGAACGGACGTTGCAAAGCTCTTTGTTGAGCGGTTCAACACTTTCATGGTGGTGGATGAATCCACGACAATCAAGAACCGACAGGCGAAGAGAACGAAGGCCCTTTGTGCCGTGGGCCGTGGTGCGCGGTTCAGGAGGATTTTGACGGGGAGTCCGGTTACCAAGTCCCCTCTCGATCTCTTCAGCCAACTGGGTTTTCTGGACCCAGAGATACTGGGATTTAATTCATATTACACCTTCCAGAACCGTTATGCCGTGGTCCAGAGGCGAACCATGGGAACCCACTCCTTTAATCAAGTGGTAGGCTTCCAGCGTCTGGATGAACTAACGAACAAGCTGAACGAGAATTCATTCCGGGTGCGGAAAGAAGACTGCCTGGATTTGCCGGATAAGGTTTATATGAGACGATTGGTCGAGCTTACCGACGAGCAGTCCAAAGCGTATGCTCAAATGACGCATTTCGCTCTGGCTCGATTGAGTAGCGGAGAGCTTTCCACCACGCAGAATGTTTTGACTCAAATCATGCGGCTTCAGCAGATTTGTCTCGGCCATTTGACTTCCGACGACGGGGAAGTCCACGAGTTGAAGTCCAATCGGCTCGATGAGCTTTTAGATATTTGTGAGGAGATACAGGGTAAGGCGATCATATGGGCGACATGGACGCGCGACATACGCTCGATTGCCGAAGCCCTGCGTGACCGCCACAGCGTACAGGCGGTTGCACGGCTCCACGGGGAGACGCCAGATTCTGAACGGCAACAGATCGTGGAAAATTTCCAAGATCGTCATTCTGATCTGCGTTTCCTCGTGGGCCACCCTAAAACGGGCGGCTACGGTTTAACTCTGACAGCAGCATCCACGGTCATATACTACAGCAACAGCTACGACTTGGAACTGCGCTTGCAGTCGGAGGATCGCGCCCATCGCATAGGGCAGGTCAACAAAGTCACGTATATTGATTTGATTGCACCAGACACGGTGGACCAGAAGATCGTAGGTGCTTTGCGCGATAAGATTTCCATAGCGGATCAGATATTAGGGGAAGAGGTTAGAAAATGGTTGATATAACAAATGATATAGGTCTCTTAATTCTGCACGACTTAGGAGGTTTGGTATATGAAGAGAAAAAAAATCGTAAAACCTTTAACTGCACGAATTGCGGTAAATGCTGTACCCACGCGCCCTACGTGGGGACTATGTCGGCGCACGAAGAAGACCTTCAACGTTGGGAGGAAGCTGGTCGCCAAGATATTTTGGACACGGCATACATCTTCAAGTGGGGCGATGGGGAAGACCGCACCGCCGATTTATGGATGGACCCTAAAACAGGAGACGAGATTATCTCGGGGGTTTGCCCCTGGGTCAAACAAGTGGACGAAGATAATTGGCATTGCACCATCCATGGGTTGCGTCCCAACGTCTGCCGTAACTATCCAGTGAGCCGCGAACAACGGGATAGTTTTGGGTGTCCGGGCTTTTGGGACGAGGAAGAAAAATCTTAAACGACTTGTAGAGGCTCCCATTTTCTTCCGTCATATATGGAAGCCTTCTTTCGATTCTTTAGAACGTCTACAAAACTGCAATGAACCCACCCCGACTGGGGGTCTTTCTTTTTGTGGAATTCCAGAATCAGTTGGTCATAGGAACAGTTTTCCAAAACCCATGTGGCGACATCCATATTAGAAATCCCCGGCACCTCAAAATCGGCGGCTTGGCCCTTTATATGCTGGGACGAGTCTGACGAACCAATGGCCTTGTTTAATGCAGGGCAGCGGTATCCGCTAGAGGGGCTGAAAGGAATGCCATAATGCTCGCGGACAGGCTCCAAGACATTAAGGCAGAGTGCTTTGAGGTTCGCTGTCTCCGCAGGTCCGGGCTTGTTGGAAAGTTTGAGGCGCGTTGCGGTTTGGGATTTCGTCAGTTCTCTCAATGAGAAATGCGCTGACAAATTCATAGAACCATTTGCCGTGGTTTCTTGGGCTTGATTGAGGCAATCCCTCCCTTTGCCGCAGTCATGGGACCGCTAAAGATAGGATCCATTGCGCCAAATACTTGCTGGCCTCGTGCTGCCGTTTGGGGGTTTGTCCCTACAGGGTTTACCTGACTTAATACGGACGCTGGATTAGGTGCTGCACCCGGCACCGGGGATGCCGGAGAAGGTCCCAGAGAGGCCCCAGGTTTTGCTCGATATGTGAAGGGATTATAGTTGGGATCATAAACGCCCAATCCGCGTTTCCCCCTTCGATCTTCGGGAGATTGTTCCGGCGCGTAAAGGGGTGCCCCAGGGTCCCCCACCTCCTTTAGGATTTCCATAATAACGCCGGGTTTGTCTTCCAGGGCATTATTAATTTTTTGGAGGTTTCTGTCCCATACCTGCGTCTCGCCTATTTTGTATAACCTTTGTAGAAGGTTGCCTTTTTCCGAACTTGTGAGTTTTCCGTGTTTTTTCATTAGCGCAGCTGCAAGTTCAGGGTCGGCCATACCTTCCCAAATAAGCCTTTCTACTCCCGACTGGCGCATGTTTTGCGACACCGAGATAGCCGCTCTTCTTCCTATACCGGATGCAACAAGAGCGTTTATAAGGCCCGTTTTACTAAAATACAGCCCCGCCATACGACCTAAGTTACCTATAAGCTCGTATGAAAGCTGCATTTGAGCGGGGACGTTTTTAAGGGCCGCAGGTGAAAATATCATTTGCTGTTCTGCGGCATTATTAGCAAACTTAGAAAAATAATCTGAAGGCGTAACGTCTCCGTTGAGCCTTTCCCAAGCGGGACCTCCATATACTTTATCCAGAAGTGTTCTAAACTGCGAGGATTGTGGATTGTCGGGGTCTAATAAGTTACGCAGCTTTGTGTAATCATAAAGTTTAATTTCTCCCTTTCCCGCTGTAGTTCCAAGGTGGGCGTTTAGCCTCTCCGCAATTTCCCCTACAGCAGTACCGTCCTTACCAGAACTTCTTATTCTGGAATGTATGTTTTGAGAAACTATATCTTGGAATCCTTTTAAGGAAGGATTGGTGCCGTCTTCAAGCTCCCCCTGTTTCAGAACGTGAAGAACCTCGTCTATAAGTTGAGCCGCATTGTCAGAGTCTAGAACACTATCTACGAACTTTCTTCCTTGTACCTCAATGGATGTACCCCCTGTAAACACTTGGAAAGCGGCAAGGTTTTTCTGTCTTGTTGCGGCCTGTTCTAAAGTTGCGCGGAGACCGCTCTCCGTCAAAGACGTACCTCCTGCAAACGCCCCTGCTTCTCGCATCTGTTTTAGGACATCGTCTATGTTATCAGGAGTTAACTGCTTTAAAGAGAGGACAACTTCTTCCGCAACGCCTATATCCCTGAAGGGAGATTTCCACTTGGTGTCGCCGTCGCCCTTTCCCCTGTTTTTAGCTTTTTCCAACCATGTTATTGCGTCTTGGTTATTGGCTATAAATTTTTCGGCAGCGCCGGTATCAAATCCTGCTGTATCATGTAAACGACTAAACCTGTCCCATAAAACACCCTCGACAATATCAATGTTTGCTTGTGTCTCGGGGGTGCCTTCACTAACCCTGTAACCTTGGCTGCGTCCCCCGAAAGGTGCGTCCGGAGAAGGTTTAATGTGTTCAAAGGGTGGAGGAGGTGATTCCGCGTATTTTTTAAGTATTGCGGCCCCTATTTCAGAACCTTGTGTCAGTTCTGGATTAAGATACAAACCGGCGGGGTTATCTTTAGTTTTATCACCTCTAATAATTGGGGCGTCTTTTCCCGTTCGCAACCTAGTCATTACGTTTTGTAAATGTCTAAGAGCGGAGCGGCTCCGTGCCGGTAATACCACACCAGTGGTATCTTCCAATTGTACTTTTGCTCCTCCTCCCCTTCCTCTGGAAAGGATTTGGGCTATAGGCCCTGATCCAACCACACCGGCTTTTACAGCCGAAACATTTCTAGCTGCATCCAGCCAAGTTGAATCCAGATTAAAGTTTTCACCGCCAAGAACACCTTCCAACTCAGCTATTACTTTATTTAACTCCGCAATTCTGGGCGCATTTTTTGGTTGTCTAAAATCTTCGGCTCTCTTTGCTCTCTTTGCATTAGACAGAACTCTATGAACATCACTGGGGGCTGGGCCAATGGGTGCACCATCTTCTCCTATACGGGACCCGAAATCTAACACACCAGATTTCTCTGTAACTTGAGCTACCGTTTGGGTCCCATCTGGAGTTTCTACCGTCCGGTCTTGTAGATAAATTTCATCTAATATTCTCTGTTGTCCTCGAATAGTAGCGTCTTGTTTAGCAATTCTTTTATTTACCTGATCTAACGCCTTGGAAGCAGCGTCAAATTTTCTTTGAGCGGCCTCTATTTTCTTCTTATTTTCGGGCGTTTTGGTGCGTCTTTTTGCATTATCCAATTCCCGCTTTGCGTCAGCCCTCTTGTCTTTTTCCCTTTTGGAATAGGCAATATCTATATCCCGCTTCTCTGTCTGCGTTTGAATATTAGACCTGGCCCTAATTACCTGTGCATTTTGTTCCGGATCTGCGAGAGGCTGTTCTTGTATCCTGCGACTACCGGCAAGTTCAAGCACAACAGCGGGGGTGTTTTTATGTTCTCCGGGTTTACGGGAAGCTAATTTAGCTGCGTAAAATTCTCCTATGGGAACACCTTCTATAAGAAGTTCCGATCCTTTAGATGTGTTGAATCCGGGGATGCCCTCAAACATAGCGCTTTCATAAGCGCTTATTTCCATTTCAGCGGTTTCGGCTTCTCTTCGTATCATCTCATCAAAATTTGCGCGCTCTTGTTCATTCGCAAATTTTTTAGGTCTGCCTTCATTGAGAGTGCTTATTCTTTTTTTCGCAGAGGCCACCGCACCATCAACAGCGGTTTGAAAAGCCGTATTAGCAAGTTTTATTTGCTCCGGAGATAAACTTATGGGGTGTACCGTGTCCCCTGTGTAAATTATTTTCCCAAGAGCGTCGAACAACTTATTTCTTCGTTCGAGTAAACGCTCGGCCTCCCTTGCGTATACCTCTGCGGCAATTTTCCCGTCCCCGAAAATGGATTTGAACTGCCCTTCCTGAAAATCTGCATACCGGCGAAGTTTAGGAAGTAGGTCTTCCATCCTAGCTCTTTCTTTATCGGAGAAAGTAGCTTTAGGATCGTTCAAACGAGCTTCAATATTAGCGGCTTCGCGACGTGCGAATTGAGGCGTTGTGTACGTGATAAAAGTTTGTCGATCAATATGATTTCCTTGCGCAATAGCAAAGAAAAGATGGTCCCGGACATCAAATATATCTGATCCACTAACTCTGTCCCCGCCCATGCTCTCTAAAGCACGGGTTGCTGCTACTTGCATACCGGATGGATGTACTGCTTCATAAATTCCGCGAAGAGCCTTAACGGGCAAGCTTACGAAGGGAACCTGTGCCCCCAAGGCTACTGCCACTCTTCCGCTGGTTAACACAGCCGGAGGGAGAATAAAAGCGCCACCTAGAGTCGCAATCTGTTTTGCCCACTCAGGCCAATCCTCAGACATTTCCATGGCCCCTATCATTCCGGAGCCCGCCACAAAACCCATTCCGGTTTCTGCTCTAGTACCGGCCCACGAGCGCGGGGACAAGATTCCTTTGCCCCCCATCGAATATTCATAAGAAGACATTTCACTTATGAGCTTATCTTTGGTAGGCTTTCCAGGCACCTTGGACATGTTGTGCATTAATCGTCCAATCATCGCACCTTCTATAGGGGAGGGGCCAATGATATTTCCCAGCAGCCTTAAATATGTTTGTGCCTTGGTCTTTTGCTCCGGAGTAGTATCAAACTCAAGCATACTTAAAAAATTGCCCAAACCAATTTGCTCATTAATAATCGGAATGGTCACGGTCCCGGTAGCGTCGTTTATAAACTTACGGGCAATGCGTACATTATCCCCTAACCCCTGTGCAAGCTGGGCGAATTGTTCCGGGGAACCCAGATAAGAACCTTCTGGTTGAGATAGGATCTGCCTAAATTTCCCCTTTGTAATAGGGTGATCTTCGGGAAATCCTTGTAGAGCCCACTCTCCCATATTATAAAATATATCCGGAAACATAAGAGCAGTATTGCTTACCCATGGGAGAAGTCCCGGTATGTGTGAAACCCCTTCTTGGATCCCGCTGCTAAGTGTTTGATACCAAGGTTCCGTAGCCATATCATCACGGGGACCTTGGGCTTTTTCTATACCTCTTCTAATAAGGTTTATGAAATAGCCCTTCTGTACATCCTGTCGGGCTCTTTCGGGGGGCAGCACCCATCCTCCCCCAGAAATATCCACAATTGTATCCCCGTCATCCATAACAGCTTCATATTTCCAAACGCCATCGGCATTTGGGAGGGGAGTAGCCCTTAGATAAAGATTGTCTGCGCCAGGAACATTTATGGTCTCACCCATTGGAGGGGCCGTAGTACCACTCATCTCTACAAGACCCACGCCAAACGTGAGCGGACCCTCTTCCAGTTCCGGAGTAGGTTCTGTTACGGTACGAGGAGCCGCCTTGGGCTTATATCCGTACCAGTTGTCCCAATTCTCTTCAAAATGAAAAGGGGGACCCTTTTCTAAATCCTGCTCAAGGGTCATCGCTGCGGCAACAGGCGGCGCATCTTGTTCGGCGGCAACAGGCGGCGCATCTTGTCCGGGAGAAATTATCTCGTCGGAGGCGATGTTTCGTGCAGGGCTTATATCTACCATGGGGCTTGGTTCCTGTTAAAGGACTTCCGGTTTTTTAACGGCTTTATTGTAAGTTTCGTTTATATTTTATTTCGTCCACCCAGTACCTATAGTTATCAATGTATTTTCCATATATGTATCTGTTGTCTTCATCTACAGCAAATATTTTATCTCCAGGTATCATCATGGGGTTGACCCCTGGAGCTTCCCCCTGAATTGATGGAAGAATGTAATTTCCATCTCTCATAGCGGGTTTTAGAAGTCCCTCCAAGCGCCATTTCTCAATATCGTTTCTTCTGTATCCAGGTTGCTTGTTTTTAGAAACGACATATGATTCAGGGGCAAAGGGAGAGTAAGCTCCGTTTTTGCTTGGCCTTACCCCCGATACTTTCGCGCCAGACTTTATTGCACGTATTACAACGTCATCCTGTAAGCCTAAAGTTCCCAGGCCACTCATATTTGAATTAAGACCATTCAAAAGGAATTTCTTTAATTCCTGCATACGGGCAATATTCATGTTGCCCGTTTGGTTCATTTTTATTAAAACTTTTTTCGCTCCGACCATGTCCCTATCGGAATACCGCAAGTCTCCAGTTTCTTTAAGTAAGGCGCGCCCACCCAACTCATTCAAAATTTCTTTCTGAACGAGGAAGTCCCGGTACAGTTTGGCAACTTCTCTCTCGTCAAGAGACAGTTCGTTTTCTCCGGATAGTATTAAGTCAATACTATCCGGTAAGGGAGCATCTGTTATTCCAATCTTTTTTAAAATCTCCGTAAGAGGCCCTGCAATAAATCCGGTTGGGCTTATACGAAGAAGCGCACTTTCTAAATCGTTTGCAACTTCAAGCATTCTTACAGTTTGAACTGTGGCGTTTTTAATCTCCCGGCTTATGGGACTATTGATAAGGGCCCGTAGTTTTTCCTTACGGTCTCCAAGCTCGGACATTAAGGATGCGCTGCGATCAGCTAAATCCGCTGCTCCAGAAGAAACTGAAGGATCTGCCGCTATTTGTTCAAACACCGCTCTATTGAGAACAGCCTCTCGTGCGGCCTCGTTGTCTTCAAATAGGCGGGAATCACTTTGCGTTGCGGGGTTAGACCATATACCGGGAACGTAGTGAGCCAACATCGCTACTCGTCCATTTGGATTGGCCGTAAGCCTTGCATTGTTTGGCAAAGGAACCATGGGGTTGCCTGCACCCAGTACATTCCAGGCAGTATCTGGTTCAGGTAACGCTGCATTGGCCGTAAAATCCTCCCCCAGATTGTCGTAAGCTTTTTTTACTGCGGAAAATTCCCGGCTATTTGGACGGTAAGTTACCTCCGGGCGCACAACTGAGGGAACCGTTTGGGGAGCGACATCTAATATGGGAGTTTCTTCCGCTCCTTTTATTTCTTCAGGACGTAGTATCTTATCAATGGGGGTCCTATAAAACTGCTCCGCAAATTGTTTAGTGAGATCCTGTGTCTCTTGGACACCCATACCGACTTCAAGGGTCCCCATGATGTTGTCGTATATATCCCTGAAATAGTCCCTCACTATATCTTGAGCGGCCTCATCCAGCGGCGTTCCTTGATAAGTGAATCCGTCAATCCCAAAGTCAAGACTGCCTTCACCCCTGCGGGGAATAGCAGATGTTTCAAGATAGTCCGGTAGACTTGCAAGGGCTCCTTCGTATTCACGATTCTCTTTTGCTTCTAGTCTACCTACTTCTGCCGCATCTTCCCCTACCGTTTCAACCTCTTTATATAAAGCAGCTAACTGTGATTGCGTCAGACCCTTTGGATTATCTTTGCTTTTCCGCAAGGTTCTGCTGTCTATTGTCACAGAACCAATGCGTATGATGTCATAGGACTCTTCTCCTGCCACAGAGGGTCTTATTTGATCCACTTGGATAGAGGTTCCAATTAACCCCTCGGGAATGTCATAACCTGCACGGACCAATGAGTCGCGACCCTCTGCGGTTAGTTCATATGTACGAGAAGACGGCGCATGAGCTTTGCGCCCCTCGGTAGCCTTTTCTGGATGTCTAGCATTTGCGGGTATATTTACACCGTTAACTACTCTATCGGAGTAAAACGCTTCCTTCCCGGTGTCCGCAAAGACAGCCCTATTCTTTCCCGGAGTTCCGTCGGGGTTAAAGGTCATATAGCTCCAGATATGGACGTTCTCAGCCTCCCCGCCCACAATTCTTTCCTGGTCCTGTATTAATGTTGCAGCAGGCCTATGGGCTTTGTCAGGCGTCCTGAAATTTCTCAGTTTCCCGGTTAATTCGTTGCCGGACATGTCGTAGTATTTAGGAATGTCTTTTAAGGGACCTGTCATTACGCGCTTGACTAGTCCTATTTCTTCCCATTGTTGTGTTTGCGGGTTCCACTGTTCTTGATCTTTTAGAAAATCAATTCCTTCCCTTGCGCCTTCAATGCCTTTTGCGCGACTTGCCAGATGGGCTTCTCTCGTCGCAAGTTGTTTAGCTTCTGCATCTTTAAAAGATTGAAGTTTGATTTGTCGTTCTTCTGCTCGTTGCGCGGTTCTTCTAGCAGCATCGCGTTCTGCGAAAGTGCCCGCAATATCGCTCATTCTTCCTGCCAGAGGTGCCCCGAAAGCGCGGCCCATTACGGACATGGGGGATTCGCCCTCACCGGGTTGCGCTCCCATCAAGCCAAAACCTGCTTGGGCTAAAGCCAAGGCCGCTTGCAGCTTGGCATTCGACCTATCTTTATCTCTTTCTTGATCATATCCAGAATCCCCAAGAACAGACTTGTATAAATTATATCGCTTTTGGATATCTGCTTCAGTCGCGCTTGCGGAAGGGGCATCCCTCGAATAAAGATTAATTTGGTCTTGTATTCGTTCTTCTGCACTACGGGTTGCATTTTGGTCGTCGGCTACGCTATCAGCGAAGTCTGAAAGAAAGTTGGTAGACAAGCCAATGTCATATTTCCCACGGTCCCCCTCCCCTTCTCCATAGTGAGGTGTTCCGTGCTCCCTTCTTACAGGGTAAAGACCTGAAATATCCAAAGACCCGCGAACCGAGTTAAGGTTGCGGCCCGGTACTCCAGCTATACCGCGTCGTCTGTATGCGTTGTTAGGCATAACTGTATCCTAATAAATCATCTCGGGGTCCGTGGGCGCTGGACCGGGAGCCATGGGCGC
>Ga0208156_1000380_pt1 | contig 18120 bp, 13 predicted proteins | sample 1_EtaG_FD_184073 | JGI IMG/M metagenome (GOLD analysis project Ga0208156, IMG submission 184073) | Marine viral communities from the Subarctic Pacific Ocean - 1_ETSP_OMZ_AT15124 metaG (SPAdes) (version 2) | ecosystem: Environmental > Aquatic > Marine > Oceanic | place: Pacific Ocean | collected...
CTAGAAGTGGATCGCGAGTTTCAGTATGGTCTGAGCGATGCCCAGAAGAATCAAGTAATGGAGGGCATTGCCGCTACGCTGTTCACCGAATGGAGTGTATCCGAAACAGATGTTGTTGCCCCAACGGGGGTTGACCCCACTGATGCACTGGCCGATTACATCGAAGACCTGACCATTCGGTCGGTTGTAGGCGACCTGATTCAGGTTCGCAGTAATGAGTTCACAGTCGATCCCGCAAACCTTCTCTGGGAGCACAAGTGGGAAACACTGCTGGACGCTGCCGTGGCGAACGGACTCATGTCCTGGGGGCAAAAGGCCTATATCAAAACCAAAGACCTGACCGCGCCTATTATGTCTTACCAAGAAGGCATGGACATTCGCGGGTATGGGGTCAGAGACCGCAGAGACCCAAATGCGCTTGCGATGCTTGATAGTTTGTCGGCAGTTTTCCCTGAGTGGGTGAACGATGCTGCTCAGGAGGGCACACCTCTTGCCGCGTTCTTTGACACTCAAATTGAAGCCCAACAGAGCCTAGATGAGCTTGACCCGTCTCGCCGTGTGTTTAAGTACGGGTTCGACCCGCAAGTGGAACGGCAAGCCCGATTTGATCAAGACATCAGCACCGCGTTTGGTGATACGTCAAAGACTCCCAAGGCGGCCATTGATAAATTCCTTGGGCTACTTGGGGCCAACATGCGCCCCGGCGACATCCCCGAAGAGAACTTAAAGACGGCCACGCGACAAGCCAACAACGCGATAGTGGATCAGTTCACTCCCATTATTATTACTATGCAGGCGGAGGGAAAGTCAGGCAAAGACATCGGGCAAGTCGTTGGTCCTGCGATTTTGGAGCTTTTCCAGACAGGGCAATACCAGCGAGACATACTCGACAGGGTTGCCGCACTGGATGAAAAGGACTATTCAAATAGGACGTTTAAAGATTCCCAGACGGAATTCAACAATTGGTATCGCCTTGCTCGACAGGGGAACGATCCCGAAGCGTTAGACCCCACAGTCCTGGCAAAATTCCATAACGATACACACTGGGCCGGTGGCATAGACCAACTCTTGCAAGGCGTATTCGCAAGCGTAGAGGGCATGGACGCGGACTTTTACTCCTCAGAGAGGGCGTTTGAACCCACTGAGGGGGACGAGAGGCCAATTGAAAAAAACAAATACTATCCCTTTCAGGGAGCTAATCCCGAAGAGACGCTTCTGGGGGTGATTGACAGGGCGCAAGCGGCATCGGAGGAAGGCCCGACGCTTTCGATCACTGAGGCGAACACCCAATTGGATAACTTCTTGGGGAAGAAGGGATATACGAAAGTTGAGCGGGCGCAACTCCTCGAAGAGTTCGAGCCCGTGATTGCTTTGGCGCTCAACGCGGGCGAGTTCTGGCCAGAACTGCTTAATCACATAGAGAATACCGCCCGGGGCAAGCTCGACGATCTCGCTGAACTTGATGTCGCACGACAGGGGTTCGTGGATACCAGTGGAGCCGTCACTGCGAAAGAACAAACCGCCGCGGCTGCTCAATTTGACGCAATGTTCCCGACGTCCGCTTCTCTCGGACGTAGCGACGGCGACCCACAGCCGGTTCTCTCCGGCCCTCTGTCACGGCGATTTGAGGACCGGCCTGGTCCGGGCCTCCCACCCGAACTGCTGCCCGTCCCAATCTGGGAACAACAGCCTGGGCTTACATATGACGAGCTCATTCAGCAACGCGCCGAACGTCTTGACCCGAGGCAAGTGCCCTCGATTGAGAGTGCGCATTTTCTTGAAGGTTTTAGTTTGCCTGGGGCTCTTTCCTCGGAGGATCGCTTCAAAGCTCTGGTGGAAAAAGGCGGTATTGAAGAAGCTGAAGAAGCACGCATAAAAGCGGAAACGCCTGAACCCAGTGAATTTGATGTTGCTTATCAACAAGCGAAGGCTTCGCAAGCACCTATAGGGGCTGAGGCACTAGGCGCAGGGATACGCCGCGTAGCTGGCGATGACCGCGGACTTGAACAGTACTTGTTTACCCATACAGGGGAAGTGCGTGAACGGACGGCAGCAGAGCAGGAGCGTGTTCGCAGACTGGGTGTAAAGCTCAACGAAGAGACGGGGTTGCCTCAACGTACTCCCTTCGATCTTGGAGAATTCGCCTTTGGCGAGTTCAAGCGAATTGCACGCGGCTTCGAGTTGTCCGACTTGGCACTTACGCAGAACTTGGAACAGTCACGGGAACCACCGGAACCACCGGAACCATCGGAACAAGAAGTTGAATTTGAGCGTAGACGCAAATTGCGCAGTCGCGGAAGGACGGTGAGGCGCTAATGGCGGGTCCGGAGACTATCGAGCAGAAGATTGCAAGGCTTCCAAAGGGCTTCCAGGGTTTTGCGCATCAAGCACGGCCCCTCCCCGAATACGTATTGCCCCAAGAAACGCTGGACCAGTTTCGATTTACGAGAGAGTCTACCCCGCTCGGCGAACAACTGATTACTCAATTGCCGCAAGAGGTTCCGCTAACGCCTGCGCAACCAACGCCTGCGCAAGGTTGGCTTCAGGCCTGGAACAACACACCACGCCAGGGGCAGCTTAGGTACCTTGAGGCGGCCGGACTTAGTCCCACGACTGATAAGACAACAGGCGATGAAGCGTGGTTTATAAACAAAATGATAGAAAGCGAACGATTCTCGCAAACGGTGATATCCCCGCCGTTTGAAGGCGGGTTCTTGACAGGGTCAGCGTTTGGCGGAACGGCAGGGAGCACACCGGCTGGCGGACCTGGGTTTCAGCCCTCCGCTGCGATAGCTGCCCCCACACAAATTGGCGCAGGAATTGGCAAAGCGCTTCTGGGACTTGATAAACCTACCCTCGAGGAATTGAGGACGCCCTTGATGACTGCGGCGCTGGCTATACCGCCAGGGACGCCGGTGACTGCGGCCGCAGGGCCAGTGGCCCGCATCGTTGCTCGTAACCTCCAGAGCGGATTTGGGGCCACCTTCCGCACAGTGAACAGCCGTGCGTACCTACCATTGTTTCGACAGGTTCGCGCGGATTTGCGGGCGGCAGGCGGGGATATTGCCGCATTGGTGCCGCAGCGTTTGTATGATCCTGATCCCGTGATGCAGGCCGTCGTGGTGCCGGAAACTATCATCCCCCGGACGAATATATACAACTTAGCCCCCATCGACCCTGGACTAACGCGCGGGGAAATGCTCTCGAATTTCATGCGCAACACCCTGGGCAGGCCGTTCGGTCTTATCAGCGACGAGGGTATTGCCACGGCTGCTATGCGCTATCGCACGAATAAATTGGAGGGCGTGGTGGCGTCCGACGCCGCGGTATTCTCCAGCAAGCATGGGGCTGCGATACGCAATACGTTCAAGTTCAACAAGAAGGGTCAGATCGAAATGCTTGCGGGAGTGGACGACACACTAGGAGTCAAACAAGTGCCCGCAGGCGGCGCACTGGTGCCAAAAGTGCCGTCACCCACTGTCGCCGCACGGGGTGCTGATGCTGCTCCTGCTAAAGCGTTTAGAATAGAAGATACTACCGACTACGCAGGTTACGAAGGCGCACGACGGAGTAGAGAATATCTAGGGCAAGCACCAGTAGATGACCTTGGAATTGAGGGGAGGGTGTTTAAGGTTTCAACCCAAGAGGGAGAGCCGCTCGTCAGCATCAGGGTAAAAAGAACTTCGGAGAGTAGAGTATTTGAAGTAGATATTGATCCAGACATTGCCGCAGGCGTTGAAATGGATGAGGTGGTTGGAAGGTTTACTCGTAAAAATATAATTGAGTTAGCTGGGCGGCTTATGGATGAACTGGGTGCTGATACGTTGAAAGGTTGGCGTATCGGCACAGGACGAGAGCAAGTTATTACAAGAGATCAAGTGGACTCTCTACTGCGTAGGACTGAAGCAGCCACCAACATTTTCGGCCCTGGTGCTCCGACTATTCAGGATGTGGCGGCAAGGCTCCCACGGTACTGGCAGCACCTGTCTCAGGACGAGAAAAATGTTTTGCTCCGACTAAGAGCGGAGATTAAACCGTATCTTGATGATCAGCTGGATATGGGCATTGATATAGGAGTACGCCCCGACATCATTCCAGACGGCTTCTACCTGCCGCGCGGCAATGCCATGGAGGAGGGGGCAGAAGTGGCGGTCAGTCGCGTCAGAGGGCGTTTTACTGGCGGCAGACCGGGGCATGAGAAGACAGCCGAATTCAAATCGATGGCTCAAGGCATTGCAGAAGGTTGGGAGTACGCCCCAATCACCGATGTGCTGCATGGGCATATCAGCGACATAGGCACACGATTGGTGAACAGGCATGTCAGCAACTACTTCCTTGCTATTAAAGATGTTACGGGCATGAAGATCGGATTGACTCCAAGTGCCCGATTGAGTGTTGCCGAGCGTTCGATCATAGCTCAGGTTAATGCTCTCAAAAACAAAGTGCGGGGGCGTTCAAAGACATTAACGGCGCAATTGGCACGGTATTCCATTTTGGGTCGCGCAACTGGCAGAGCGGAACACGTTGCGGCGGCAGCGGGCGAACGGTTTGCGTCTGCGACGGAGCGGGCGGCTATCGCTGCGGCATATACGGCAGAAGACCTTACGTCAGCGCGACGCATCTTTGATCAGGCGGTGCGTGACGCTCGTGACGTTGCGGTTGAAATCACCCGAAACCACAACCGCATCGTTAAGATGGGCGGACGCGTTACACCGGCGGAAACAGCTGCTAACAAAGCCGCCGACAAGGCGTTGTTGTCTCTGTGGAAGGCCGAAGCACTGGAAGGCCAATTAGCAAAGCGCGTCATTGAAGGGAAGACGCAAAACAAAACTATCATGAAAGCGATCAACCGGCAAGGCCAGGTGGTGGATAGGGCGCTCGCCTATATGGAGAAAGCGCGGAAGCCTTACGAGGACCTCGCGGCCAAGCTTGACGATCTGGTCGAACGCGACATGGGCTTGCGCGGTATGCGTGATGACATTCGCTTGCTTCAATCGGAAGGGCGTCAAACCGAGCGAGCCATTGTGCGCAAGCGCTTTACCTTCGCTGCCGCCAACCGCGAGATGGATGTTCTGCGCAGAGAGTACGTTCGCCAAACCCGTGCCGTTGAACGTGCGGGAAAGCGTAAAACCAATGCGGCGCAAAGGGTGAAGGCAACGGGCGAAGCCATTGAGAGTTTCCAGGACGAGTTGGACAACTTCAATGTTGAATACAACAAAGCGGTCCGGAAGTCGAAAGAGACACCGCGCGGATTCGCGACCATCGACATGCTGGGGCTGAACAACCACGTGTTCCCCGTAGAAATCGCTGACGCTGCCAGTAAGGTCTTGACTCCGCAACCGGGCCCGTTAGGGCCTGTATACATGAGGGTCAAGAACATGATGCAGGCACTCAATGCGACTGCCGACTTCTCCGCATCCGCAATCCAGGGGCTGTTGGGATTACACGACAACCCGAGGGCGTTTGGTCAAGCGATGTGGGTCCAGCTTCAAGCCTGGGGTATTGGCGGCGATAAGGTTCTCGGGCAATACATCCAAATGTTCGACGAGAACGCCGCGAGACGCGGGTTGCTGTCGGCTCGTGAATGGGCACGTCGCGAGCTGCGGATAGGCGGGCAGGACATCGGTGAGTTTCGTCTTGGCGGAGGCACTGTGTCTAAATTGCCCGTCATCAGACAAGCCAACCGCGCCTTCGGTTTCTTTGGTGATACTCTTCGTTTGGAATGGGCCGAGTCCATGCTGGTGGACGAACTCGCCATTGGGCGCACGCTTCAGGAAATCGAAGCAAGCGGCGATATGCTCCGCATCATTAACTCCGCCAACAGCATGACGGGGTGGGCCCGTGGCCGCGCGTTCGGTAGTTTTGGTGATGCACTTTTGTTTGCTAACCGATTCTTGCAGTCCCGGTTGGACACTGTTGCCAGGGCGGGCATGGGTGTTCTTCGAGAGCCGCTGCCTGGAGTCCGAATAGGGAGTGGCGGCGCTACACTAGATCAGCGATTGGCGCAACGCTCGCTTCTCAAGACTGTCGGCAGTGCCGTGATCTTGACCGAGATATTCAATCGAATGCAGGGGCGCGAGACCGACTGGAACATCTTCACTACGGACAGCGACGGGAAGCGTATTCCCAACCCGAACTTCATGGCTATCCGAGCGTTTGGCCGTGACTGGAAGATACTCGGGACATGGGACTCGCTTGCAAAAGCGATCATTCTGACGGGCATGGGCAGACCGCAAGACGCGTTGCGAAACATGGCGGCTCCGCCCGTGAGTCTTGGATGGGACCTGGTCTCGGGAAGCACTCTCATAGGTGAGCGCACACGCGACACGCAGTTGCAAGCGGCGCAGACGATAGTCAAGTCGTTGCTCCCATTCGCGACGGATGAATTGCCTGAAATTGCTAAGAAGGCGAGTGAAGGGCAGGTTGTGGCTGCCTCGGCGACCCTGATCGGCGAGATGGGTGGAGCAAAGTCGGCCCCGCTGGGATACGTGGACGTATCGCGGGATGTGGCGGCGGAACTGTTCCCTGATACGCAGTTTGAAGACCTTAATCGCGCGCAACTTCGCCAGGTTAATGAAGATGATCGCGTACAGGATCAGATCAAGAAGATTGAAGAGCGAGCGGAGCCACTGACGGACCGGCAGCGGCTCAACCAAGCGTTTGACGCTCTTGATGCCACGCGTTCGAAACAAGAGAAAGCGTTCCGCGCTAAGATCGATGACGGCAGTACCGGCACAGCACTGCGCAAGAAGATATCCGAGTTCAAGACCGCGCGTTTCCACGCTGGCACCGCTATTATGGATCAAACTGAGATTGTCAAGATCATGAAGACAGATAAAAAACAGGTCTTGAGCGACACGCTGGCCGAGAGGTTCTGGACTATGGAATTGCTAGAAGACTCACCCGGCCATCTTGACTTTGCAGGCAGAGACGATAAGCGAGACGAGGTGTTGGAAGAAGCGAAGAAGAACGGCGTGCCCAAGAACTACATCACTGGCACCGGGGAGGGCACGTATCGGGGTAAGCGCTTTGATGACCCTGTGGTCCGCGCGGTCATCGAAGACTACGAAGATGACATGGCGTCAGTACGTCCTTACTACGACATCCTCGTGGAGCAAGCGGAGCGATATGGGCAGGAAGATAAGTGGAAAGAATATCTTGGGTCTCCGCAGAAATCCGCATTCCTAAGCCGGCCTGAGAACGTCGTGCTGAAAATGATTATCAACCAGGTTGTTCCTATGTTGCGGGAAGACATGCGCCGTGAGAACGCAGAGATAGAACGCGCCTTGTGGAAGTGGGGTCTCGTCGAGCGTATGCTGAATCCCACGGTCGCCGCCGAAGTCTACTTCTTGCGCCAGAAGCAAGGCGGGACGATCACCGATACGCGAGCTATCTCCGGATTGGGGATTCCCGAATGAAGATGATCGCAGTGCGTTGCCCCAGATGTAACAAGAAGATGGCGAACCACGTTGAGGGGCGCGTCTGGCATACGTGCATTAGATGCGACCTTGACTTCGTAACGAACGGCCTTGTGGTTGACAGGGCAAAGATGCCCGTGTAATACTCGGCCTTAGTGATGCGGGGAATGCCAGAGCAATGAAGGTCTCATAGCCCTTTTCCTCCGAGTGCAACTCTCGGCCCCGCTACAAAAACCGAATGAGCCGTTGTGCGCGGAAGTCGCCTTGTAATGGGGCGGCTTCTTTTAATTTTTGGAGACTCCAGCAATCGGAGAACCCGAAGGAGAAACGCATGGTACAGGAGAGCATCCCCGACGACGGCGATACGCCCGTGGTGGTTGAAGAGGGGGAAGGGGCTGAGCCGGATTTGCAGACGCAACTCAAGAACGCGCTTGCATCTCTGGAAACGCGCGGAGCCGAAGCCGAGAAGCTATCGAACGATCTAGCGGCAATGAAGGGGCAGATCAAACGGCAGGAGAACATCGAAGAGGTCATCGCGGGATTTGGTGATCGATTCGACGGGTTCGAGGCCGAAGTAAGGTCTGGCTTCAAGTCTATTGCTGAAGGATCAGCCGATACTCTGGTTGACGACATGACCGCGGCTAGACGGCCTTACGACAGCCGGGTGCAAAGGTCGGCAGGAGTGCGATTGGCAACCTCGACGATGGACAACATAGACGAAGCGTTGCTAGGGCAAGACGGCAAACCCCTGCTGGATAAAGAGACCGCGCCGGAACTGGCTGGTGTGAGAACTGCGTACAACGCGGCTCTGAAGCACGCCGAGAACGGCGACATGGTACAGGCAAAAGAGCAGAGCGGACTGGCTGAGAACTTAACCGTCCGTGCGGCTCGTGCAGCGGAACGCAAGGCGTTTAGCCAGTCCCTTGAGACTCGGAGTACCGAGCTTAAAGCGGCACAAGATAAATGGGAAGAAGAGAACGGAGTTGGCGACCTGAGCGTGGGTATCGGCAGTGCCTCAGTTGGCGGGAACCTTCTCGGCAAGCTCGGGGACCCGAACGCCACCGTAACCAGAGACGACATAACGAAGGCGGCGGAGCAGTTCAGGAAACAAGGCATCCGCATATAGGAGTTTAAAACATGGCAGTTGGGAATACTATTACCGATTCTCTTGCCGACAGCATACCGACGATGATTGCTGCGGCAAGGATAGTTAGAGAGTTCGCAGGCGTGATGCCCAATCTGGTAGATCGCCAACGACTCGATGAGAATACAGGAACGGTCTGGAACGAGGTCTCGATGGCAAAGCTGTCAGCGCAGGCCGTGACCGAAAGCACCGAACTTGACAACCCACAGCAGATGAGCGACACGTTGCTCTCCATCACCCCAACGGTGATCGGGGTGCATACTGTCATCACCGACCGGGTGGCGATGCGGATTAGCTCGAACGCTTATGCGCAGACAGGGTCTCTGGCGCAGAACGCAATCGAGCGAAAGAAGGACGCCGACGGCCTGACGGCCATTGACGGCGCGACGAATTCGCTGGGTTCGGACTCCGCGGCTCTGGACACCAGCGATATATCTTCGGCTGCTTACAGGATAACGTCTAACACGACGGAGCCTGCCCCGGCGACCGCGCCGATCAACGCAGTGTTCCACGGCTTCCAGCTTGCCGACATTGACTTCCAGTTGACCACTCCGGGTATTAGCACGGTTGCTGCAATTGGCACAGAAGCACAGGCAGGTGCGCCGCTAACGGTGGGAATTGCCGCAGAGGCGTTCCAGAACCGCTATCGGGGAACCATTGCCGGCGCGAAGATTTACGAGGACGGCAACCTGACGATAAGCTCTGACGCCGCAAAGGGCGGCGTGTTCAGCCAGATGGCCCTGATCCTTGTGGAGGGTAGAAGCCCGTATGTCGAGACCAAGCGTATGCCTGAACTCGGTGGCGGCGCGACTGCGCTCTTCCACTACGACGAGTACGCATACGGCGAGCGTTCCTCGGGCAATTGGCTGTATGAGGTACACACAGACGCTACCGCACCAGCCGGTTAATTGAATCCACGGCGTGCGGCTTGGGCGGGACGGCACGGCCCTATCCCGAAGGGGTGGGTCGTGCATAACATGAACGGCGACATGGGGGATAACAGGCTGGAGAATCTGGCATGTATCCCCCGCAAGACCGGCAATATAAATGAAGTGATCGCTCCCTATAGGGCGCGAATAAGAAGGCTGGAGCTACAGCTTCAGAAGGAGACTTTGTAATGGCACAGAGCGGACCAGGGAAAATACGACTGTTTCACGACTTTTTCGGCGTACACGACGTCTTGGCGTCAACTGGCGACCCTTCCTCCGGTGGGGCAGCTGCGCTGGGAGACTTCTACGCCGGAGGTGAGGGCTACGAGGATAACGACGCCGGGGTTGCGGGGAAAGATGCTCTGTCTGGCGTTGTCACGCTTACATCCGCCAACAGCGACGGAGACACGACCTTCATCGGAACGCACATTGCATTTGACGTTGCCCTGATGGCGCCGATTGTGATGGAGACCAGGGTGCAATTCGCAGACCTCGACGATAAGGAACTCTTCTTTGGGCTGACGAGCGTCCTCTCGGTTGACGAACAGCTTGAAGATATTGTCATCCACGCGGCCGCAGGCACTGTTGCTATGCCAGCAGACCTTGTTGGGTTCTATCTGAGTTCTGAAAAAACAGACGATGAAGCATGGCACGGTATTCACAATGGTGGCACTACTTCTGCCTCGACCACTACTACTTCAGTGTGCCTGGGAGGCACAGGTGACGCCACTAGCGTCGGCGCGACGGCTGGCGAGTGGCAGGTTCTACGCCTGGAAGTTGCCCCTAACGGAACAGCCCGATGGTATGTAGACGGCGTACTCTACCAGACCGTAGAAGGGGCTGCTTCAACGACCACAAACATGGCCGTGTGTCTTGCCGTCGGCGCCAACACTACTGAATTTGCCATCGTGGACTGTGACTACATCCTCGTAGAGGCCAACCGAGACTGGACTGTCTAGGAGCAATCCTTGGCGGCAATTGTCGAGCTAGCCACAACTGAAATCTGGAGTCATGAGCCGTGTTGGTATATTGGGGAGTTCAACCGACCGGCTCTTGACTCTCAGGGCGTTCGACGCTCCCAGACGATCACGGTCATTCGCAATGACAAGCGGGTCAAGCTGACCCGTGACCTCGGCGATGCACGCCTATTCGGAGAGGAGTTCCAACTGATATGCGGAGCACCCGACGGAAAGGGCGGCGGCGAGGCGATGTACACGGTCGGGGAGGCTCTCCAAATGGCGCAGGACATGAACAACATGCCCCCGACCAAGACCGAGCCGCGCCCGAGGGACTGGAACAAAATCTTCTGGGAGAACATCGAGGAACGCAATCTATGGAAACGGGGAACGAGTACGTTCGGCCCGCAGTACAGGAAGCAGAGGAACGCATGACAACGCACGGGACTGCTATTGAGGAATTGCTGAGAGACGCCGAGGCCGCAGTGGAACCGGGCGATCTCGCCGCAGGGCAGATCATCAACCGGAGTGAGGACATAACCATGACCACGTCAGAGCTTCAGTCGGCTGGTTGGGTCTACGTCTACGATACCCTCACCGCTGACCGGAGCGTGGTGAACCGGAACATGCTTCCGCAGCAGTTGGAGAAACGCCGCCCAGACGGTTCCTATGTATTCTCCACTCGGAAGCCCGAGGGAATTAAAATCATAGTGGGGGACCTCAATTGCTTCCTGCACGGCGACGATCCCAATAGGGAGACGTACGACCGCATGGGCCTTGTGACGTGTGTCAAGACAGGGTTCCTAAACGAACTGGATAGAGCGAACCATATGCGCTATCGCCATCCGAGGGCATACGCGACTCTTGAGAACGAGCGAGTCCGCGAGGACCGTGAGGCCGAAAGGCTGGAGCGGACGGCCCTTACCGAGAGCATCAAGGCGATGGCCGAGAGCAACGGGGGTATGAAAAATGCCTAGCTACAACTTTTCACCGATAGGAAGCGCCCTTCAGACACAAGCTGTGGCCGCGTCGGCCACGAAAATAAGCACCTCTAACACTATCCCAGGCGGCGCGCGATACGCAGAGGGCTTCGTGCGGACGGCCAGTATCGTAGAAACTCGTGATGGAACTACCCCGACGGCCACCAAGGGGACTGAGTGGGATGCAGGCGATATTATCCTACTCCGAAGCCGCCGCGAGATAACGAACTTTCAGGCTATCGAGAAGACTGCGGGTTCTGCCGAGACCATCGACTGGCAGTTCTACAACAGGGCGCCTAACTAGACCACTGGGAGGCTAACGATGCCAGCAGGCACATTTCTACCGCCAGGGCTGACTACATCCGACGTTAAGATCACCAGCGGCGGCACCGACAACTACGTCATGACCGCCGTGGACGGTGAGACGATCCAGGGCGAAAGCAACCTTACGTTCGACGGCTCCACTCTGACTCTCGATGGCGACCTGACATTCACCGGCGCTCAGACCATCAGCACCTCGTCAGGCAATCTGACGCTCACCGCCGGGGGTTCTACGGGGGACGTACTCATTGGTGACGGTGACGGCACGATTCTGTATGTGGATGGCGGGACAAGCCGCGTCGGGATTGGGGCTGCTACACCAGAGAGTAATCTACACATAGATGGAACAGATTCTGGAATCACCCTTTCAGGCGACCAACTATCAGGAGGTTCAGTACCGGTTGGTTTTGCTGCTGGAGATCCAGCAGGACTTTCGCTCTACATGATGGCTACAAACGACGCAGCTATAAGAATAGATGGCTCAAACAAGTTGAGAGTTAAAGCTAGTGGAGATGTCTACTTAACTGAATCTGGCGGCAACGTCTTCATAGGCGACACCGCCACCGCCAACGGCAACATGACCGAGGGCTTGACCATCCACCAGGGCGCGGCTGATAACGAGATATTCGCCCTCAAGTCCTCTGATGTGGCGCATGGCAGAACGGGTGTCACAGAAACCGACACATATTTTTCTATCAAGAAGACTACCCCCGGGTCAACTGGCGGTGGCGCAACCATGAATATTATGAGTGAGAATGCGGCGAATCAAACCGTCTGGGCCACTTACGTCGCTGGTGGAACGGCAACCACTAATAAAACCACCGCAAGCGCTCAGGCGCTTATCCAGTTTGATGTTTCTGGACATAACGACGCTAACGCTGGCGCTGACGTCACGGATAACGGCAACATATTTGGGGTCACCGCTAGAACAGGCGGTGCCTTTGAAATGCAGTTTATGGTTGATGAGGACGGCGACCTTCACGGAGGAACTGCCAACACTGTTATTGCCTTCACCGATAGTTATGACGATGCCCAGTTAGTCCGTGCGCTCGACCATGCTAAAGATGCTTCAGGGCTGGAAGGAATGGTTAGAGATAAGTGGGACGACTTCATTAAATACAACGAGCAAGACCTGATAGATGCTAAGATTCTGGGCGATACTATAGAGAATGGCGGCATGCTTAATGTTACAGGTCTCCAGAGGCTCCACAATGGAGCCATCTGGCAGGGCTATGTCAGGCAACAAGAGATGCAAGAGAAAATCGACACACTGGAAAATAGGCTTCTGGCAATCGAAGGAGCGAAGTAATGGCAACAGGCGACGTGACTATCTCCGTGGCGGTGGCAGGCGGCGTGACTAAAACCGTAACCCTCGACTCGGCTACCAGGGTGCTGTCCCGTGCGAACGTGGCAGGGAATGATGAAACCATCGACACCGATGCCGAGTGGCAGGTGTTTGTGGTCAACAAATTGGCTAACGTGATTCTGGCCCAGGCCAACAGTCAGGCCCAGGCGGCTGCCTCATGGACACCGAAAACATACACGGCGGCGACGTAGGCGTTAGCTATTTAATGCCGGAGGTAGAGGAGGGGGAATAAACATGCAAGACCTGCAAATCACGGACGGCGACCTGCAAGCCCTCTTCGCTCAGAACCCGCTGGCAGCGGAGCAACTGCGACGGATCATGGCAGAGCGCCATCGAGACGAGCTGGCCGCTGAACTGGCCGAGCTGCGCAACGGCTCCGGTGATGCTGATGGGCTGAACACGACGAGTACGAACAACAAGAATGATTCCGAGTTGACGGCGGTGGGGAATTAGATGCCGACGACAACGTGGCGCGTTGCTAGGCGGGATATCGCCCGCCCTTTCGGGTTGGTGACGGCTGACACGTCGACGCAGATAAACAACGACCAGTTGATCGTCTCGACCGACCTTCAGCAGCGATATACGGTTGACGACTATTTCAATGGGCAATGGTATGCCACCGTTGTTATTCAGACCGATGGTGCTGCTCCTGCCAATGGGCTTGGAACTACCACAAAACAGGTTAGGGACTACGCTCAGTCTAGTGGTACGGTAACCGTCTGGGGGACGGCCCTAGCTGACGAAAGTTCCGATCAGGTGGAGTTTGACCTCTACCGCACCTTCCATCCAGATGATTACAAGCGGGCGTACAATCGCGCTCGACAGGCGGTGTTCCCCGGACTCGCTGCGCATAAAGACCATCGCGGCATCGTCACCGACCTGGACACGTTGGTCTATCCCGTGCCGCAGGCGATGCGCCGCGTTGATCGCGTGAGCATCGGCAACGCCGTACTCTCGTCGCATACGCAGAACCTGTTCACGGACGGCGGTTTCGAGGATTGGGCGAGTACAACGAGCCTGACGAACTGGACGCTTACCGGCGGGTCTTCCGTAGTGAATCAGGAAGCCGCCACGAGCACCCCGCAGAACCACATGGTACTGTCCGGCAGCAACTCCGCTCGATTGCACGTACCTTCGTCAGACACGACCTTGCTTGAGACCCTTACGCCAGACGTTGCCGTTGAGGGCGTCTACGTTGTCATGGCGGCGTACGTGTATTGTCGTACAGCCAGTGCCATACGGTGTCAGATCGACAGCGATCAGGACACGGCCAACAATGGGTCGTTCCACGGCGGTACTGGCTGGGAGGTCATCACGCACGAATTCAAGGTGTCGGACACCGCAGGCAATATCATCGCAGGCGTCCAAGCCCCAGGTGGGACTACGGCGTCCGAATCGTATATCGACCGTGCAGTAGTTTGGGCAGGGCCGACAAGCCCCCCGGAAGGGGCGTGGAGTCCCGTTACGGGATGGGAATGGGTTCCTTCTCTAGACGGCGCGTCCGACGGAGGCAGGGTGCTCCTTCCTGCCAAACCGGGGAACCATGAAGTTCTTCGGCTCAACGGGCGAGGATTACTCTCCAGCGTGAGCCTGGATACTGACACAGTAGAACTCGACGGTGACCTGCTGGAGCCGCTATACATGAAGTGCCGTGAGATTCTGTGTCAGGACAAGGCCGCAGAGGACGGCGACTCCGACTGGGGGCAGCGCGCATTGGATTGGCGTGCCGAGTACAACGCTTGGTTTGCGGGTGAGTCCTATCACGGCTCTCGACCAGCACTTACGGTGAGTCGCAGAGGCCCTTTCTAAATGGCCGCAGAGCCGATCGTTCAGATCGACAGCAAGAACTTCGTGGCCGTGCCGCAGGGGCGCTCAGAGCGAGTCGTTCGACGGCTGCGGAACGAAGACTTCATATCCCAGTTCTCCGGCGAGGGCATACGAAGCCCATCGACCTTTGCGGGATATCAGACGCTTATCTTTCCCAACTTCTCGCTGGGCCTTGGCCGTGAGCGGATAGATTCCGACTCCGCCCGTGTGCCTGACGAGTACCGCCGCTTTTGGGACGCCACCTGCGACACTAGATTCGCCTCTGGCGTGTACCTTCCGATCCTCGAGGAAGACTCCTCGGGCGAGCTTGAGGTCATTCGGGCCTCTGCCTCGTTCAAGGGCAATCTCTGGTCGCTGTGGGGAGACGATGACGGCCACACGGTGGCGGCTCGAAAATACGACGGGTCAGGGACATCTTGGACGGGCGGAGGCACGGTTGATGGCTATGCCTATGCCTACGACAGTGCCAGCACCGGGACCGACACCACCTCTGCCACCCTGACGTTTTCTCACACCACTTCCGGCAAAGACCGAGCCTTGGTGGTTATGATCCAGTCGGCAGACAATTCCGGGAGCAATGTCCCGACCGGCGTCACCTATGACGGCAACGCTATGGCGGCCGCAGACAACCAGATAGCACCTGGAGAATACCTTGGCGTATCCCTGTGGACTCTGCACGGCGCAAACGTGACCGTGGGCGCGAACAACGTCGTGGCAACTTTTGCCGCCAGTCGCGACTACCTTGCCGGTGCGGCGATCAGCATCAAGGGGGGCAGTTCCACCTTCGGCACGGTAGCCAAGGCTACGGCCACCTCCACCACTCCTTCCATATCCGTATCTGGCTCGGCGGGCGACATCATAGTAGACGGCGTCGCCGTTCACTACACGACGGTAGGCACGGCAACGGCCTCAGAGGGGGCCGGCCAGACCTCAAGGCAGAATTTCGGCCACGCCAACGGATTGGTTCGCGCCGTTGCCTCTACGGAGACCGCCGCGGGCGCGTCAACGACTATGAGTTGGACCCTCTCCACCGCGGGCGGAACCCCTCGTTTGTGGACGAGCATAGGCGTCGCCGTCTCGGAGGGATCGACCTACCCCGCACCGTTGGACCTTCTCGCCGTTCGCACTCACCTGCTGGCGCTGTTTGCGATTAGCGACGAGATTCACGTCTACCGCTCTACGGACGGCGCGACCTGGGCCGCTTCGACGACCGATGAGCTTGGCTCTTCCGTCCTGGCGAATGACGTCACCGCGCACGAAGACATCGACGCGGGCCTTCTTGCAGAGATCGGCGGCGAGGCCGTCGCGACTATCTGGGATGAAGACAACTCTAAAATCATCTTCTACAGTTCCACCGACGCAGGGGACAACTGGTCGCTCGAAAACAATATCGACATCTCCTCGGGCAACGGCCCTCAAGGTGTCGCTGTGCTGGCGGGCATCGACAACGAGGACAAGCTCTACGTTGGAACGCGAGAGGGCCTCTACGAGGTTGACACCGCACCGGCCACTTGGACTGCGCGACTGGCCTTCACGATGGTCGCCAACACCGACAACTGCCGTCGCATGAGAGTGATGGACGACGGCGCGCTCTGGTTTGCCCAGGGCGTGGACGACGACACGCCGCCGGTGGTGTACCGCATGTTCGTGTCTAACGGTGCCAGGGTTGTTGAGCGGGTTCCCAACGACTTCTCTCTGGGAGACGGAGTTACCTCCGACGCACTGGGATCAATCCGATGGATGGAGTCTGCCAGCGGCATGGTGTACGTCTCGGCTAGCGGCGGCGCGGCCTCTCGCAACGCCCGAATCTGGGCGCACAACGGCAAGGGCTGGCACTCCGTGAGGCAACACGGCACCGCCAACAGAAAGATACAGTGGATAGCCGCCTCGGCTGACGATGACGGGACCCCCCGATTACACTACGCTATTCGTAGCACCAACACCCCTGGTGCTTACACCACCTCGACCCATTTCCTGGGGCAAGCCTTCGTGAACCCAGCGTCTGGGATCACTATCAAGCGTGAGACTCCAGGCTTCGTCGATCTACCCTACGTCGATCTTTCGTTCCCGCTGGACATAAAGAACTGGCTGAGAGTTGGAGTGAACGCCGACACGCTAGCTGCCGGCACGGGGAATCAGCACATCAACATGGACTATGGGATTACGTCTGATCTCGGCTTCCTCACGGCGCGGAACGGCGGCGACCTCGGGGACATCCTTAGCGGCACCTCTCGCCTGTCTTTCGGGGCTAACGCGATAGGGGCCAGCGGCCTGGTCTTGGGGCTTCGGGCCAACATGCTTCTCGGCTCTGCCGCGAACACGACCAAGCCCGTTCTCAAGGACATCCAGATAGACGCCTTGCCGAAGCCAACGAAGACCCGGCGGTTCGAGGTCATCGTTGACATCGCGGACACTGCGGCCCTGCGGGGCGGCACGAACGCCACGGCGGCGATCTACGCCGACCTTGAGGCTATCGAGGATTTGAAGGTGAAGGCGGCGGTGACCTACGCGGACATCGGCACCAAGTACATGGATGTCGAGGCCGTGCATTACGACGACGAGATCATAGGGCATGGCTCCACTGGTGGGCCGGACTCCAACGCAAGGCGCGGCGGGACGGCACAGATAATCCTTTCAGAGGTCGCTATCTAATGCCAGCGAAATCGGCAAAACAACGACGGCTAGCAGGCGTGGACCTTGCCCGAAAACGGGCAGGCAAGAAGACGCGCACCGGCATGGCTGAGAAGAAACTGCGAGAGTTCGCGCGTAAGTCCAAGACGAGGTCTAGATGACCATCGAACGGGATGAGCAGTTCCGGCTGCGAACCGCCGAGACGCTGGGCCGCATCGAGGAACGAGGCGAGCGCGTCCTGGCCCAAATGATCGCGTTGAACAACACGGTGTCGGTGCAAGGCGAGCGGATCACGGCACTGGAGTCGTCGTGGAAGACGATCAAACTCATGACTGGCTGGATCGTCGGCTCGCTGGCGGCGGTGGCTGCTGTCGTGATCGCGTGGTTCCGGTCGTCGTGACATGACCGCCGACGACGAGATACGCCTGGAACTCGACGAGGCACGCCGGCGGATAGTCGAGCTGGAAGCAAAGACCAAGACCACGCTGACGGGCAACCAGTTCCTGGTTATCGTGCTCGTCGGGCCGTTATTCCTTGCATTTGTAGCT
>Ga0208156_1000381_pt1 | contig 18113 bp, 7 predicted proteins | sample 1_EtaG_FD_184073 | JGI IMG/M metagenome (GOLD analysis project Ga0208156, IMG submission 184073) | Marine viral communities from the Subarctic Pacific Ocean - 1_ETSP_OMZ_AT15124 metaG (SPAdes) (version 2) | ecosystem: Environmental > Aquatic > Marine > Oceanic | place: Pacific Ocean | collected...
CATTGCGGCGGCGATCACCGGTTCGGCTGCGGTTACGGCTGCGATTGTTAGGGAACGCCCGATTACGGGTGATGTTACGAGTTCGGCTCTTGTCGCGGCTGCGATTGTTAAAGAACGCCCGATTGCGGGTGGTGTTACAAGTTCGGCTGCGGTGGTGGCCGATATTACTTGGTATAAGATTCTTCCGAATGTAACTATTACAACAACGTTACAAGATGATGTTACACTTGCGGTTGAACTATTAGATGATGTTTCTATTACTGTGGGGGTTTAATGGCTACATACGATAAAGACGATCAGGTGCGGGTTACTGCAACATTTACTTCTAATGATGTGGCAACAAACACAACTTTAGATCCTGCGAATAAGGCATTACATCATAAGCCGTCAGGTGACAACGTAGAGGTAAATGCGAGTAGCGACGAGACTGGCATCTACTACGCCGATGTTGATTTGGATCAGATCGGTACACATACTGTCAAGTTCACGGGTACTACACCTGTCAAGGCGATGGAAGTCGTAGAATTAAAAGTCGGCAAATCCGTATTTGACCATTCGTGAAGAAACTGGCCTACGTTCTGCCAGATCCGAACCCCTCAAAGGACAGGGGTGAGGCGAACCGCGCCATTTTTCTGGCGGGGTTAGAGGAACACGGCAAAATAAGTAAAGCATGTGCCATAGCAGGGGTGACACGCTCCGCTTACGACAAGTGGAGGCAGCGTATACCGGGTTTCGCGGAGAAAGCGGACGCTATCCGCCACAAAGCCCTCCTTGAAGGCGGTACCGAGACATGGGATGGGACGTTTGCGTCGTTTAGAGGCGACTATTTCGGCCATATGTCCCCTTTCTTCCATATTGAGGCAATAAACGCCTACGAAAACACCCCGCCGGGTAACATTACCCTCATTTTGTGGCCTCCGGAGCATGGAAAGACCACGTTGGCGGAGGATTACTTCTGCAAGAAGTTGGCTTTGAACCCAGAGTTCCGTATCACCGTTGGTTCAGAGGGAACTGATATGGCTCGTAAGATTCTTGGTCGTATCCGTAGCCGTATGGAGCCTCACGGCCCGTATCCCCGGTATGTAGCCAAGTTTGGGCCGTTTGTTCCCCAGAATCAGTCTGGTCGTAAGACGGTGCAGGCGTGGGGTGCCGATTACTTCAATGTGTTCAAGAAACAGACGCATGATGAGCGCGACTATTCGATGGTTGGGTTGGGTTGGCGGTCAAAGATCGCTGGTACCCGTACTGATCATCTTCATATAGACGATATTCAATCAAGGGTGTCGTTGAATTTGACCGAACAGATGTTCGAGGTGTTCCGGCAGGACTGGTTGACACGCCCCGGCGAGAAAGGACGAACCAGTATTAACGGTACCCGTGTCGGGTCAGATGACTTCTATGAGCGGGTGATGACGGAGATCGATCCCGATATTTTGCAGGTAATCAAATTTCCGGCGATTGTCACTAATGATGAGGGTGAACCGGAGCCGTTGTGGCCTGAAATGTTTTCGTTGGAATCGTTGGATCGTATTAAACGCAAGGTGGGGGAGGAGGCATGGTCGCGTAACTATATGCAGGAACCTACTTCGTCTTTATCTGCTACATTTACAGATGAATCTATCCAAAAGTGCCTTAATCCTTTACGGTCGGTGACCCATGACCCACCCGAAAATTGTAGTGTTTATATCGGCGTTGATCCTGCTCTTGGTTCAAACAACTGTGTGGTGGCTGCTACGCCGCACGAAGGCAAACTTAAGATTCTTTTCATTCGGGAAGATACTGGGTTAACTCGTAACGAACAGATCCTCGGCGTTGTTGAGGACGCTATTCAGCGTTGTCTCAAGAACGGGTCAACTGTTTCAGATGTGATTATTGAAGCAATGGTGTTCCAGAAGGGGCTGTCGCGGGACGAGCGTCTAGTGGAGATGACTCAGCGTTACGGGTTTCGTGTGCGGGAGCATTTGACTGGTATCAACAAGTACGATGAAACGATTGGTGTCCCGTCGATGGCGTTGTCGTTTATGCGAGAAGAGATTGAGATCCCTTACGCTGACGATGGGCCTACCCGCCATCAGGCCGACCAGTTGATTCGTCAGTTGAAGGCGTGGCGTCCGTTGAAGCGGGGAACACGGCTGCGTCAAGATCAGGTGATGGCTTTGTGGTTTATTTGGATACTTTGGCGGCAACGCAAACAAGCATTTGATGTAGACTCTTCACAATTCAATTATAATGGACTACCGTGGAGGACATCTATGGCTTCCAGTAGGGCGTTTTGATGTATACTTTTGAAGAAATCGTGGGGATCGTTAAGATCCGACAGCAAAACGCATCGCCGCTATTGGCGCGTATGCTGGAAGTCAAGGAACGCTACAACGGTGACTATGTTATTCCGTTGCCGTCGATGGAGAACGAGCCTGTTCTTCCTCCGTTGACACCTGCGTTGATCTCGGAGAACATTGATGCGGTAGCCCAGCGTGCAGCATCGGTTATGCCGTTCATTGGTTGCCCTGCTGTTGATGGTTCCAAGGAGCGTGGCGTCCGGTCGCGCGAGTATGCTGATATTCGTCGCCGCGCGTTGGCTTCTACTTGGTACCAGTCGAAGTATAAGATAAAGATTCGACGGGCTTACAGGCATCTTGCGGGTTATGCGACAGCATGTCTGGTTGTGCATCCTGATTTCGATAAGGGTATGCCTCGTATAGATGTCCGCGATCCTCTTGGTGTCTATCCTGAACCCAAGGCTTACGAGGATGTGGATCCTCCTGCGAACATTGGTTTCATTTACGGCAAGTCCGGGGATTGGATTCGTAGCCATTACCCGCAAGCCATGTCGGAGAATGGTGGCGTTATCCCACCAGACGGCAAGAGCGATCAGGAACTATGGGACATTGTTGAATGGCTTGATGACGAGCAGATCGTTATCGGAATCATGGGGCCACGGTACGAACATTTCAATCAGGTGTACGGTCATCATGGAGCCACGCAGGAATTGTCGCGTGTAGCCAATAGGGCAGGGATGCCATGTGTGATTACGCCGGGGCGAGTTACCTTGGATCGTATCGCATCGTCGGTTTCGCAGGTTGTCGGCATTGTGGATCTGATGTCTAAGATGATGGCGTTAGAAATTATGGCCCAAGAGAAGGCTATCTTCCCTGATAGGTATATAATCGGGCGGTCGGGTCAGGTACCGATGATTGTCGGCGGGGAGTGGAAAGACGGACGCGAAGGCCAAGTCAATGTTCTACTTGACGCTGAACAAATCGGAGAACTCCGGTCGTCACCTGACCCGACAACCAATATAGCCATCGACAGGTTGGAGCGTAATGCGCGCATCTCTACCGGAACCGTACCTCAAATTGGTGGTGAAACATACGGGGCTTTGCGTACCGGACGAGGTATCGACGCCCTCATGGGAGCCGCCTTGGATCCGCGTATCCAAGAAATTCAAGAAATTATGGAGGCTCATCTTCCTCATCTAAACGAGTGTATCTTCGCTACCTACAAGGGGTATTTCGGTAGCAAGAAGTTCTCTATGTTCACTGGCTATGCGGGTGACTTTGGTCAAGTTGAGTTCACACCGAATGAACACTTTGAGATTTTCGATAACGTGGTATCGCATTCGATTCCCGGTGCTGACATTCAGGGAACGACTATCCAGTTGGGCCAGTTGTTGGGCATGAAGGGTATTAGTCTTAGAACATTCAGGACCAAGCATCCGTATATTGAGGATGCTGAGGCAGAAGGTAGGCGTGTCGATGAGGAACAGTTGGAGGAGGCAGTCATGGCTGCGATCCAGCAGCAGGCTTTGTCGGGTCAGTTGCCTGTGGTGTATGTCTCTAAGATTGAGAAGCATCGCAAGAAGGGGTTGGATATTTTTCAAGCCATTGAGAAGGCTGACGAGGAGATAAGGGAGGAGCAGGCTGCTGCGGCTCCGCCTCCGGGCGAGGGTCAGGTTATTCCCCCGGAGATGGCTGCTGGTTTGGCTGCTGGCCCTGAGGGGATGGCTCCACAGCAGGCTCCGCCTTCGGGAGAGTTTTCTCCTGAGGCTGCACAACAGTTGGTTAGTGCATTGAGGGCTGGCTGATGCCCCGCAAGAAGAGGACACAGACGCCACAGACTCCGGGCCTAGAAGCAGGTGCAGCATATGGTGAGGTAGGCGATAGTCTGGCAGCGCAAGATCCCAATAAGGGCGGGATTCCGTTGCCTGCGGGGGGTGGCTCTGTTACGGCTACTCTTCCCCCTCAGCAGCGTCCGTTGCCAGTTGATGCGGCACGCGGATTCAATCCGCAGATCACTCCGTTGCTTGCTCCGGGTAGCAATAAGCCGCTGCCGATTGCGCCGGTTGCTCCTACATTGCAGGAACGATCAGCAGATTTGTTGCGTAACTGGGCGGACGCTACAGGCGATCCGTTAATTGCTGAGGCTGCTATGCAACTATCTAACCGATGACTGTCACGCCTATTAAGCGGGAACATACCCGCATAGGTACGATGCGAGCGTCGGCATTCAACGACGAGTATTACGGTCGCCGGATGCAGTTATTGAGAGATGCTGGCGCGGGTCGTTTCCTTGATATCGCTCCGGAATCGCTGATGAACGCGGCGATGGGTGGCTTGTCGGATGAAGATATGGTTGATCAGGTACTTGGTGCTGTTGATCAAGTTCAGTTCAATCAGATGCGTACAACATTTGAGATGATGCCCACGCAACGTCAAGGTGCTGAGTTCGCTCAGTTGCCTGTGAAAATGCAGCGTCTTCTTCGCGGTACCGGTTATCAAACACCCGATGAGAAAGATCCCGATGGACTATTGAAGCGAATCTTTAGTTGGGATATTCCGCTGCTACCAGAGGAGCATTTCGGCACGGCCGTAAAGGTGGGGCTTGCTCCTGTTCGTGCAATGGGATTCTTTCTGGGTGGGGCTGCTAGCAACGTGTGGGAACATGCCGTGATGAAACCGTCACGGCTCGCCACACGATCTGGTAGGTCGTTGGCTTACCTCGCAGAGCAGGGCGCGGGCGAATTTACAAACCCTCGCAATTGGAAAAAGGCGTGGGACGAAAGCAAATTTGAGGAAGGGTCGTGGTATAAGACGACTACTAATGCTGCTACCCGGATTGTTGGTGGGGCGCAAACCGACATGATCAAGTTGTTTATTCGTGATGGCCTCCAAGGTATATACGATTATTTTGAACAAGTTGGTGTGGATCAGGGATGGGATCTACAGCAAGTCAATGACCGTTATCTGAATTGGTATGAGCGTCTGGCTGATCCAGACAATCAAGAAGCGTTAGATATTTTGGAAAGTGGAAGGTTGACGCTTCCTGATGCTTCTGTACGAGTTTGGAATAAGGCGACACCGTTTGATGTCCGCCCCGGCACGATGCCTGCGACAGTTGTTGGTATCAGCGGTTCGTTGGTAACAGAGATTCTGTTGGATCCGACCACATGGCTGGGTGGCTTCTATGGCAAGATCATAAAAGCAGGGCGTGCAGGTATTCGTGCAGGTCAGACAGGTAATACGGTTGGTTTGTGGCGGCGTGTCGCATTGGCTGAACGTGCAATGACTGGGGAGCGTGGCAGTCTGCGAATCCTTAACGAAGTCACTGGCGAGTATACGAATGCTGCCGACGAGGTAGGTAAATGGATTTCCAAAGGTGGGCATCGGACGCTGGCTGCAACAAATATAAGTATCCGTTCGCAGGGGCGTGCGATTAACAAATTCACGGATCGTATTAATGATGCGTTTAAAGAGTTGGATCAAATTGACGGTTTCAAAAAGCAGTTGCTTGAAGATTTTCCTGAGATCACTGTCGCTGAACGACGGGTACGGGTTGCTGAGAAATTCGGGCGGGCTACTAAATTCGATGCGTTGGTGCGCGACATCCCAGCCTTGAATCCAGTTATTGACGATATGTTCCGGTGGCATCGAGCGCGACGCGATGGTCACTGGTTTGCTTACAGCGATGCAGGTGAATTAGTTCATCGCACTCCGCAAAGTGGGGCTATTGCGTTGAAGCAGGCACCGTTGGAAATTACGAAACCAGTTCCGACTCTTGCTGACGAACAGGGCTATTGGGATTTCCTTCAGGATTCAACTGGTTGGAATGCGTTGGCAACAAAGTTGGGTGGAGTCGATCCGGAAGCAATGTGGATTCCGAAGATTGGCAGGTTTGCTTCTGGGTGGATGCGCGGCAAGCGTTACATGCGGAGTATCGTTGATTTCGACAAGTTCCCGGTGGATGTCCGCGCCGACATGGCCCGCATGACTTCACAGTATTTGGCGAAGCAGTCGGATTATGTGAGGTTAAAGATTTGGGATGATCTACAAACCGGAACGTTGAAACTAAGCAACGATATTGATAAGGACATGCTTGCTCGCATTGTCGATGAGCCGCTTGTTGATATGGCTGGCGATTACAACTTAGTTCCAAACGATATTATTAAGATCGAAGAGGCGCGTAATCTTTATCAGAAGGATGCGTCGCAAGTCATTTTGGAAGATGCCGAGTTGTCTGATTTGTTGCATTGGTATCAGGCCAATGGTTACGAAGTCCGAGGCGGCAAACTTCTTCTAAAGGATAAGGATTGGTTTCAGCCGTTTGCTGGGGCACGCAAGGCTGCGAACACTTATTACGAAGGCAAGGTTCATTCGCCCGGTGGGTTTAACGCAGAGTTGTCTTGGAGCGAACACGTTGGGATTATTGGTAAGACGACGGCGCGTGCCGCTTTTTATTATCCTGCACGGTTCGCTGAAAAATTAACAACGTATATTCCTCGGTCGTCCCATTTGGATGTTACCGATGTTAATACTGCTGTTAAAGAATTTACTTCGCTTGTTGACATGGGTGTCATGTCTGGGATGTCTCGCACGCAGATAGATGATTATCTGCGGACGTTCATATTGGGAAATGAATCAGAACGGTGGCTCGTCCAAAACGAGTTCTTTCTTGATTTCATGGGGCGTAGCGGTGCGTTGGTTCATGGTGGCCGCGATGTTCAAGAATTTGTTCAGCGGTTTATTCGATACGGACATCAGCGGTATGCGAATATAGCCGATGCTCCTGTTGGATTGCAGGGGCTTAATGTGCGTCGCGCCATTGTGCCCGGCACGCAGCACGGCGCACAGTTGGCGACAGCAAATGTTATTCCTAATTACCGCGAGTTGGCTGCCGTGACTCGGTACATGGGGTTTTATCGGTGGGCGGGCTGGGGAATGCATTTGCCTGCGATAGATAAGTTTATTGCTCGTACTTGGCGACCGGCCGTATTGTTGCGATTGGGCTACGTTGCCCGTAATGGCGGCGAAGAGTTGATGTCGTGGTGGCTGCGGGAAAGCCCCAAGCATTGGCTCAACCAAAAGGTTGCCCGTACTTCAATGAATAAGCATGTCGTATGGGATGAGTACGGCCGCAAACTTCGGACGACGCTTGCACCTGAGGAGCAGTTGCCGATCATTTGGAAGCCGTTCTCGCGGTTGTGGCGGTCCTTTAACGAGGTTGCAGGTGTTGGCGATTACGCGATTACTCGCAAGGCGATGTTGGAATCTGTTCAGAAGAATCCGAAGTGGCGGTACATTTCGGATGACCAGCGTACTGCTTTGTTTGATGCGACGCGAGATCAACTAAAGTCGCAGGTCGAATCTACGATGATCGGTGGGTTCTCTCGTCAAATGTTTGAATTGGCGGATGCTGAAGCGCGTCGCCTTAGCGCACTGATGCATAACGCGGGACAGGCATTCGGCATCCAAACAAAGCAAAGTATCGCTGCGTATATTGGCAGAAAAATAGATAGCCGTCACGAAGATAGGGTGCGGGCTATTGCTATAGCGATGACAGATCCGACGGTTCTTGATCGTCAGATGAAAGACATTCTCGGCACGTTCGACAATTATCTAAATTCCGAAGTGAACATTGATTCGGTTATGCGGGCCGGTGGGTTTGGCGGAGTCACCGAGCAAAGTCTGCGGCTCCCAATGGCTTACGGCCGGTCGGAGAATAAATGGATTTCTAATGCTGAAGGCAGCGAATTGTATGCAGCAGATAAGAGTGTTGCTGTTACACAACGGTTGTCGTATATGGCTGATGATCCGGCGCACATGGCATATTTGCGGGAACTGTCTCATTACTCGTCGCCTCAGCAAGAAACAGTATTTTCTGATCTTGCGCGTTCTCTCGATATTGAAGTAAATGCGGCTGAACCGGCAGCGGCAGCGATGTTCCGGTACTTTAATGCGAATCATCGTGACGCTTTGGATGCTTTGGCAGAAGCCTTCGATACTGGCGACTTGTTGCGGTTGACGGATGTGGAGGGTGTCGATGATCTGATTAGACAAGTGACTGCTATTGACGAATTCGTAGAGGCGATGCCTTCCGAGATTCAGGATCAGATCCGGAAATTCTTGGAACCGGTTGTTGGCACAGGTCAGAACCCGAACGTGGTTGCTTTTCTATTAAGTGAGATTGAGCCAGCAAAGATTACTAAGTCGATGGCGACCGTCAGGGAGCGCGGCAAACTTGAGTTTGTCAACTATTTGATGACTCCTGAAGGTCAACATTTGTTGCGGTCTACCCATAGGTCGCATATCGGATTCGATGCGTTGGGTGGTCCTATCAGTGAACCGCTTCCTGAGGGTGCTACACGTTTGTTTGTGCCGCTAATTTCTAATGATTATGCTGATGCGCTGGTTCAGGTGTTATCGGGTGGGGGTGGTGCTAGACGACGCTGGTTCAACGAGTTTGTTGACAATTTGTCAGTAGAGTTTAAACGTATCGGTCTGACTGAGGGAGATGCCCGTAAGGCAGCATTGCTACTTCAGCCGAGTATGCGCCCAGAGACTTTGCATCATACGCCAAATATGTATTTGGCTTTCGCTGGTTCGTGGGCTGATGCGGGTGCGAATCATTTTCCAGTGTTGACGGTTAGTTCTAATGACGCGACTGCATCTGCGATTGCGCGTTCGTTGGAAGATATGCTTGATCCGCTGGTTGATACGCGACGGGTGCGTAGGGGTGGCCGAATCGGCAGCATAGATGTAAATAGCGAAGAGTTGTTTAATGCACATGGGTCGGCTGCTGCTGGCAGAAAGAGTCTTAATGGCCCGATTGTTACGGTTAAGCGTGGCGGGGTTTCTCGGACGTTCAGCCATTCGGAAATGGCGATACCCGGTGATGCAGATTATCTAAATAATTTCTACGGGTGGACTAGCGAGGGTCCGACACACGCTGCCGATTTTGGGCCACAAGGTATGCGTAATGAGTCTGTTATTGGTATTGCTGGGCAGATGCTATTTCCGAAGGTGGACGGGGTGCGCCCTGTTCAGATGCTTGATGGTTCTCCGGTTACTCACCGTGTCAAAGTTTATCGCCATCGTAAAGATGGACGAACTGCTGTGTTGCGTGAAGCGGATGAGCGGTCTGCAACGTGGTACAACCCGGAGGAGTGGGCTGTAATTGATACACAGATTGTTACGCATAATGATTTGCGTAATGCTGCTGAAGAGTTGGCATTGATCAACGCTGTCGAGATTGACGACCTGTTGACAACAGGGACTCGTATCCGACCCGGACAAAACCCTGAAGTGTTTCACCCGTGGATACGCGAAACATTGATGGCGCATCGGCGTGACGGTGGGATCAGTCAGAACCGGGTCAACAAACACGCGACTGCGGCCGCATGGTGGGATAAGGCCCCTGAGCGTTTGTTGATGATTAAGGCTGTTGCCGATGAGGGCGGATCCCGTTTAGAGAACATTAACAAGGCGTGGACAACGATTCTTCGCAACTGGTTTGACGGCGTGGTCAATCCGATGATTGGCGCAATGGTTCGGGAACCAATGTTTCAACACTATTTGTTGACTGCGTTTGATCAGACGGTTGCTGTTAAGCGTGGTTCGCATCACACTCCGGGGGCATACGACGATTTGGTTGCTGCGGTTGGATCGTCTGTTGTGGATGAAGATGGACAGGTTGTGATTGATGCGTTGAAAGGTTTCATTGAAATGGATTGGCAGCACGCAACGCTGAATCCTGAAGAGGCGTTGTCGAAGGTCGGTTTTGCGATTGAGGGCCGTAACGCGAAACAATTCTCTAAGGCAGTTACCGATATGTTGAAGAAATCTAAAGATTCTGAGGCTGCTCTATCTTTGACTGATGATGTCGAGAAGGTATTTAATCGTTTGGTTCGTGCTGCCGATAGCGACGACTCAACGGTCATTAACCAGTTCTTTAGTTGGGCGTTACGATCCAAATTCCAGTTTGAAACTCACCGTAGCGTGGCGTTGCGACGGGCTATGACTTTGACGAGTGCGTTTATTGATGATCATCGCATCCGGTCACAGTTTCAAGCAATGGTTGGGACAATGGTTCCGTTCTGGTTCGCTGAGGATCAGTTTCTTCGCAGGCTAGGACGGGGCATTAATCATAATCCGATGATGCTTCGTAATCTGCATTTGACAATGAACGCTGGGGTTCACGGTGGGCTGATTCAAGAAGATCAGTTTGGTGAAAAGAAACTTGTTATCCCCGGTAGCGAGGTTGCAACTAATTTCATGCTGGAATTGGCTGACGAGTTTCCGATTATCAATACGGTGTTTGGTGGGGCGCTTGGTTTTATTCCTCGGGCTGCGGTGCAAAGCGGTATCGCAATGAATATCAATGTTGTGCCGGGTTACGATTTGGATCAGATGGGTCATGCCGGGTTCGGACCGTTGCTGGCTGTACCGATTAATCTTGCTTCTCACCGTGATCCGTCTATACGGCAACATTTTAAAGAGAATCTTGTAGGTGGCAGGTATTCGGGGGCGAGTAAACTTATTGAAAGTAGTACTGACGCTTCTACATTGTTGGCTGAAACGGTATGGTCGTCGGTTGTTCCTGCGGTGATTGCCCGACCGTTGGCGATCATGGGGTTTGACGGCGGGGCTGGTCGCATGAAGGCCACGAAGGATGTTTTGGCGTTCATGGCGATGAACGGCATGTTGCCTGATGAGCGTGACATCGCTTCTATTTCCAACCCAGCGTTGTTCGATGAAGCGTTCTTGGACAAGGTGGACGAAATGGCAAAGCAGTATCAGTTGTTGCAGGCTGTGACTTGGTTCTTTGGTCCGGCGACTGGTCAACTTTCTGACCTGATGCTTCACGAGAATTGGGAATGGAACGACGAGTTCCATGCGCTCACTGATCAGGGGATTCCGTGGGAGCAGGCGTATTCGGCGTGGATTAAGAATGTTGAGGCTCGTACCGGGGAACCATTTGATCCTATTGCTTTCTCGCCGTTCCGGTCGTCTACGAGTACGAAGGTTCCGTTTGCTGTGTTGGAATCTACGCAGGCTGCTAACGAATGGTTGGTTGGCAACGACGATTTTGTGCGTAGTTTCAAGATGTCTTCTGCGTTTCTTATGCCACGCAAGTTCGATACTGAAGACACGGAGTACGTTGCTGAAGCGAAGCAGCGGCAGATCAATATGGGGTTGCGTAGTTATGACACGACTGAAGAGTATTTAGAAGAGTTGTATTACAACGCGTCGTATCCGGCTTACCATAAGGCGCGAGTTAATTATATGACTCAGAAGTATGCGATGCGGTCGTTTAAGCAGGACACTGGCGCTATTGATACACGTTGGAAGATTTTCTTTGAGTCGTTTCAGGCAAGGCACCCAGTGTTCGCGCAACGGATTACGGCGGGTACGTCCGGGGATCGTCGTGATGAGACTTTGCGCGAGTTTCGGATGTTGGTAGATAATCAGGAGTTGGTGCCTGACGGTGATCATCGAGAAGACATTGTTGCGATGATGGCTACTATCGTTGAGTTCAATGATGCTATCGGTGCGTTGGTGGGGCAGCAGACTTCATCTGCTAAGAACAAGCGAGATGCTTTAAAGTTTAAGTATTGGCGTTTGTTGGATGATGTGGTTAAGGGTAGACCGTGGTTGAATGAGATGTATTATAGTGTATTCTTGCCGTTAGTTTCGGATAGTTGGTTGGCGAAGTACGAGGCTGGTTTGATTAATGTTCAGGCCGTGTCGTTGTGAGGACCGTAGATTATGGATGAACTTGAACTTCTACAGATAGAGATTGAACGCTGGCTGAATAAGCAAGGGTTCGACGTTGACCTTGGTTCAATGTCTGAAGATGAGATTGCAGAATTTTTTGGTTCGTTGTCGGAGCAGGTAACTAACGATTTAGGCGAATACATTGATGCGGTTGCGAAGGTACAAACCTTTGAACGTGCCGATGGTCCCGGCGGGGTGCGTGGTTTCATTCTTGGCGATGAGAGCGTAGGCACAGTTGCTCTTGATGCAGCGATGCTTATACCAGCATTCAGGGCTGGCAGGATAGGTCAGGCAGTTGCTTCTGGGTTGACGCGTGTTCTTCCGATGGGCCGGTCGGCTGGGTGGTTGACACGGCTGTTGGGTAGAACGGCTGCTGAGTCGGTTAAGGCTGCTACTCCTGCTGTGCGGGCTGGTGGGATGGGTCGTGTTGAGGATGCTGTTCGCATTTGGGGGCAGACGGCTTCTGGTGTGCGGCCGGGTTCTCTTGCTGGCATAGCGGGTCGTACAACGGCGGGTTCGGGGGCGCGTCTAGGTGTTCCGGCAGCCGGGTTAACAGTATCGCCAGAAGCGCTGGGTCTTGCAACTGCCATTACTGCCGTTGTTGGTATAGGTCAAGCAACGAATTGGTATATGGAAAAGGTAGGAGACAGGTTGTATCCGTCGATTGACGGTAAACCGGTTATGCATCCGGACACGGGTGAAATGTTGACTCAGGAAGAAGCCAATAAAATGTTGCAGGCGGAGGCTACCGCCGATGGAAACCAGCCCACAGTTCGTGAAGCCCTCGGGTTGCCTACAGAGGACGTAGATCCGATCGAGGCTGGAACGGTTGCGACGATGGGAGCCGATGGGAGTATCCCGTCGTTTACTGGTGATGATGCGGCTGGCATTCTAAAGCAGATTTATTTTCAAGGATTGAGTGAAACTGCGGCTTGGGACAAGATGACTAACTATATTGCTGGTAGCGGTGTTCTCATGTTGGCGGCTACTGGTGGTTCGTTGGGTCAGGCAATCCGCGATCAAAGCGATTTGTTGGGTGAAACAGAGGTCGTGAATCTTCGATCAGATGACGGTAAAGAATATGTCACTAACTATTTGTTGGCGCATTGGCAGGACATACCTGAGATAGCGCAACGTGTCGCTACTTTAGGTAATCTCCCTGTGGCTGCTGCTGGTGGTTCAGCCGTTGGGATTGTGCGTGGGCAGGTGACTGGTATCGAGGATGCTATAGCAACATTTGTTGATGAGTTGGCGGAACGTGCTCCTACGATGCTAGTTGCCGCAGAGACACCCAATAAGCCGGGAGAAATGATTGGTATCATCACAAGTTACGATGGTACAGAATTCGGTGAAATAGTTTCGTTGAACGATTTGACTTCTGGCGGGAAGATCGGTGACTTGAATGCGTTGCCGCTGTTGGAAGCGTCATCTCCTGAACAGATCGCGATGTGGCAGCAACAGTTGTACGCATGGGGATTTTTGGAGCGGCCTCCTACTGTGTGGGGCCAGTTGACTGTTGACCCGGTTACAGGCGCGTTGCCTACGTTGGCAGCATTTCACAATTGGCAGATCAGTGTAGCCAATGAAGGTTTTGCAATGGTTCGTGCGTCATCACTGAAGGGCGAAGGCAAGTCGCTTAGTGAACTTATAACTAATGACGGTACGCCGCGTGCAGATAGGGTTATCAATTCGGTGATTGCAAATAAGATGTCGGGTGAATCGACACGCGCAACGCAGGCACGGGAGTTGAGACAAAACGTGTTGGACGAGGCGAAGACTCGTGTCAATTCGTTTCTTTCTTCAACTGGTCGGTATATGCCGCAGGGTGCTCAGTTGCAGTTGGAAAGCGGTTTGAATGAGGTTATCAACGGGATGTCTCCTAAGCGTAGGGAACAGGCGTTCGGTCAAGGCGGTTCTGTTTATGAACGGACTCTTGCAGAAAACGTGTTGCGTGAGTTTTATGGCACCGACGATTGGGGTGCGATGTTGACGTTCGGAAATCAGGATCGTGACGCAAGTTTCTTTGATTATTCGTCGCGTGTCGGTGCTGTTTCAAACAGGGAACGAGAGTTGCTGCGGGCCGGTGCAGTTAACCGTGACCGGTACCGGTTCCATTGGGATGGCCGTGAGCATGAGTTGAAGGAAGCCGAGAAGGATGTTGCGGTGTCTTCGTTGTTGAAGTTTATTAGCGAAGGTATGGGGCAGGGTGGAGACTTTTCTAATGTGTCTGCTTCTAATATTGCTGACGGGTTGACTTCGTATGCTCACACTATTGGTCAACGTCAGGCGTTAAACAATCCGCAGTCGTATCAGCAAATGGTTGAGAAGGCGTGGAATGCGTTGGAGTCGTCGCGGGCTTCTCAGTTTGAGCGTGACGACGAGTTGTTGTCGGATGTTGCTACGAGAGGGGTGGAGCAGTTGGGTTTGGAGGGCGGTACTTCCGGGTATCAGTACCGGAGTTTGGTTAAGGCTTTGAATCGTATCGGTGGACAGGCTGGTCATTTGAGGTCGCGTAATGTCTGAGGATGGAATCCGTATGACTCCGCAAGAAATCTTTGAGTTGGCGCTTACAGCATTTGATGAGGCTGATGCCCGGCTGATGACCATGATTGCTTTGCCGGAATCGGAAGGTGGTAATCCTGCTGCTGTAGGTGACGGTGGTTCTAGCATTGGGCTATGGCAGATTAATAAAGTTCATTTTGAAACCCTCGCTAAAGCCGGATTGTTAACTGGTATAGACCAGACGGTTCTTGATGAAATACAAACCGGTTTGGAAACGACTATTGGATATGGGCACCCTGATAGGGACGGCTTATGGGATCGTGTTCGTGATCAGTTGAAAGATCCGGCAACGAATCTTCGTGCTGCCTTGTTTGTTGGGTGGCATGAAGGTGACGGTCCGGTTGCAATTCGAAAGTGGAAAAAGAAAGGATTTGATTTTACTCAATGGTCGGCGTTCAATAACAAATCTTACAAAACGATACCAAATGAAGATAACGATATTATGTATGGGACTGAATGGGCAGGCCAGTCACCTGAACAGATCGTCACATCTTTGGTGGTGGATGGATCAGCCGCTGGCGATCCTATTGGGTCGTTGCCGGTTGACGATGGTCTAGGGGAAGGGTCGCGTCTTTCTCCAGAAGATTCTACTTTGTTTGGGTTGACTCCCGATTTTGATAGTCGTGTTCAGAAAGCGTTAGATCATTCGGGAATAAAATTTCAGCCAGTGTCAGGCAGGATAGGTCGCGGTGAGATATCGATGTTGCAGCAGGCGTTGAAGCGTGACGATCCTCGTTTGGCGCAGGCGTTGGGCAATCCTGATGTTGCCGATTTTCGTTCTGGAGATGCGGCTATCGTCGGATATGAAACAGCGGAGGATGCCCGTAAGGCTCCAGAGATTTTACGCAAGTTTGGTATCTATGTTGATACACTTTTCCCATTTATTATTTCGTCTTTAGGTACGAAGGCGATTAGCAAGGGGATCGATATTGGTGACCAGTTGTGGGATATAGCGACTGGTTCGATGCATGGACCGCGATCAGATAATCAGAATCCTGAAGCGCGGTCGTTGGATAAACCGCTGTTGGATTCTTACGGTAAGCAAAAGTCGCAGGCGCGGGCGCTGGATGGAAAAACGAGTTACGAGTAATGGTCGAAGCATATACGCAGTTGCGGGAGCAGGAGCGACCTGAAGTAGATCCTAACGAGGTTGACTACAACCCTGAGGCACGTTCGGGTGACACGCAACTATTAACTAACCATATATTTCGTGGTCGGGCTGAAGAATTGTCTGAGTTAATGGCCGAGGGTTTGCGTTATGGTCGAACGACTGCGATGCAAAGCGGCTTGTATCCGTATGATGAGGATACTCGCCAGTCTGATATTCCACGCGACGACATTATTGCCCATGCCAACGAGTGGTTGGTTCAGGAATCCGAGTTTGATTATCAGACTTTGGAGTCGGTGATGAATGCTGCGAGTTTGCAAGATGCTGTCGATTGGGCGTGGGAGCAATTGGATGGTCCAAGTTACCAGTTTAATTTGGCTACGTTTTTATCGGGGGGTAATGCGTTTAACCCGGTTGGGGATATTTTTACTGGCGATTTTGAGTGGGGTCGGACGCCGGATCGGTTGAAAGAGTTCCGTCCGAATCCGTATGCAGATCAGTCGTTGGGTGAGAGGACTGGTATACGCAATTGGGGTGATGCGGTTTACGCGATATTGGATGTTATTGATATGGCTGCGTTGGGTATGGGTGGCGAGGTGGTGCGTCCGATTTGGAATGCTTTGAAGAAGACGGATGATCCTCTTCGTGCGTGGGGGCAGGTGGTTGAGGCGTATAGGCCAAGGCCAATCTCTCAGTTGGCCGATCCACCCGGTGGTGTGGCCCGCGAAGCAGGGGAGGGGCTAGGTTCGGAAATGGCTGCGGAACTTCGGGTTATGGGAGTCCCAGAAAATCAGGCTACTGACCCATTGTTCCAAGAGTTTGCAATATATAGTCAGATTACTAGTGACGCTGAGAAGAGCCATATTCTTGAACCGTTCACAGCAGAATCATCTGCTCTCCTGCATGCGGAGCCGTTTGACTGGGAAGCATTTAGCCGCTCTAGGGGTTATAGCGAAGAAGAAATCACAGACTTCAGGCGTTGGTTGCATCTAGTAGAGCAGGTTGACGCAAAGTACCCCGTAAGTGGTGTTAGCCCAGAGGGCATAAAATACGCACCCGAAACACAATCATTTATCCACCTTCTGTCACAACAGGAGGGTGCTAACTTCACAAATTTGTGGCGGAAATATGGTCAGCGGATGGGTTTGGAGGATGAGGCTGCTGGTGTGGCCCGTGTTGAGATGCAGGCCGCCCGCGAAGCAGGGGAAGCCGCGGTCAGGTCGGTAGATGAGTTCGTAGATGCGGCTGATGCCGCGTGGCCGGGGGGACCGAAGTTGTTTCACGGCACTCCCGACAGTTTTGACACATTCACCGCCAGAAACAGGCCGCTGCTATCAGGGCTGGGGGTTCAGGGCACCCATGTGACCCCGGTTGAGCAGGTAGCGGCTCACTACGGTGGCGAAGCGGGGGGGCGGGTTATCAGTGTCGAATGGGCGCTTGATAGGCCGCCACGCATATTGGATACGGCTGGACCGTTGCCCGACGATCTCGTAGACGCTGCATCGGAACTACTAACTCCGGCGCAAGCGGCTGAGTTGCGAACTTATGGCACTCTTAGGGAGGTACTTACTCTGGGAGATGTTCGTCCGGGTCAGGTTGGTGCACCTGATGAGGGCGCTGTAGCACAAGCGGTTCGTGCAAAGTTGTCGGAGTTGTACGATGTGACCTTAGAGCGAGTGATGCCGTTGGCGGGAGGGGATGGTTCGCCAGAATACATCTTTCTAAATCCAGACGATATTAGGATCGGTGCTACAAGGTTGTTGGGTAACGCACCGGCCCGTGCTGAGATGCAGGCCGCCCGCGAAGCCGCACAGGAGGGTCTACTCGGTACGCCTGAAGGGCGATTTGGGCGGGGTGAGGGCCAAACTTGGGAGGAGTACTTATACATGCCGATCAGCACACGTTCTGCCGTAGTGGGAAAGTTTGATGTTACTATTACCCCGACGACCATTGGGGGGACTGCACCATCGGAGTCGCACCTGTTTGATGTGGACTCTGGGAAGTTTGTGTGGCCGGACCCAAGTTTGAACCTGTCGCCCAAGGGTGATGTAAAATTGGATTGGGCCGTGGCCCGCCGGAGGGAGAGAGCAAGCGAACTGACTATAGGGGAAGTCCGCGAATCTTTGCGGTTAGTGGGCGAACTAGCCGAATCCATACGGAGCGAGGGGTTCAATGTTTGGGCCAATCCGGCCACTCCGACGCACGACAGGTTGTATCAACGATTTGGGATGCAGCCAATAGATTCCCGACCCGGAGGGTCCGGGCGACCTTTGGTGTTGCCCGGTAAGCAGCAGGGTCTACCCGGTACACCTGAAGATTGGATGTATTACACCGATAGGAGTGGCCGTAGGCAGTATAAAGGCGCAGGAGCATTTGAGAATCCGGCAGGACAC
>Ga0208156_1000384_pt1 | contig 18017 bp, 16 predicted proteins | sample 1_EtaG_FD_184073 | JGI IMG/M metagenome (GOLD analysis project Ga0208156, IMG submission 184073) | Marine viral communities from the Subarctic Pacific Ocean - 1_ETSP_OMZ_AT15124 metaG (SPAdes) (version 2) | ecosystem: Environmental > Aquatic > Marine > Oceanic | place: Pacific Ocean | collected...
CCGGTTTCTTACTTCGCACCGGTAGACAAGCGCGAGCCCATGTGGGGCGAGACGGCGGCGGGCTGATGCCAGAGTTTGATTCAATTCAGCATCCCGACTATGAGCGGATGTATAGCCGGTGGAAGTTTGCCCGCGCATTCTCCCGTGGCGGAATTCACGTACTGGATCCGGACTACGCCGCGTCAACTGGACTGGTTGGCATCCCGGTTGTGGCCGATGGCGATACCACTGGAGCCGATCCGGGACTGGCCGAGACTCCGAGCCAATACAATTGGTTTTCAAAGAAATATAACTCCTTCTTGTGGAAGCATCAGCGCGAGTTGGACGAGGAATTTCAGGAACGCCAGAAGCGAGCGATCCACGTCCCGCTATTCCAGAGCATGGGCAACACCTTCTCAGCCGGAATCCTGCGCAAGCCCCCAAAGTACGTCACCGGTCCCCCCACGGGGCAGTGGAAGGTATACGTCAACGATGTCGACCTGTCCGGCACGAACATGGACGCATACCGGCGACTGGCGCTCCATGGCGGCTTCACCTATGGCGCAGTCTACGGTGTCACCGACCGGCCATCATTTCAACAAGAGGCAGTAAGCCTTGGAGAGCAACTGGCACGAAACGAACGCCCGTACTCCTACCTGGTGACGCCGCTGGAGATTCCGGACTGGGAGATTGACACGTTCGGGGAGTTCGTCTGGGTGCGGATTGCGGAGCCGCTTTATCAGCCGCGCTCCCCTGGCGATCCTCCCGCCGCCGTGTTGACCCAATACCGCGTGTGGTATCGAGACGGGTGGGAGCTGTACTGGCCGGAAGAGGCGCTGGATCACGATGATTCCAACTCGACGCCAAAGACGGACGGGTCAACAAATTATGTGGTGGTGGCTGGCGGCGACAGCGCCTTGGGCCGCGTCCCCATTAGAAAACTGAATCTGTCCAAGGAGGGCCAGCGGCACAATATGGCCGTTGAATCCCCGCTGTCCGATGCTCTTGATGCTGACCGGTACGCGCTAAATGGAATGTCCGAGCTTGATGAAATGGAGCGGTCGCAAGCATTCGCGATCCTCTTCGTCCCCGGACAGAGAAAAGGCGGACTGGACCTGGGGCCGATGCGGGCCATTGGCGGTGAAGATTCCACGATGGCCCCGCAGTATATATCCCCCGGCGCAGAATTGGCCGATGCAAAGTTGCGCAGAATCGAAGCGAAGTTGTGGGCGTTCAAGCAATTCGAGGGAGCCGGGCGTGGCGTGGCAGAATTCTCCAAGGAGGAGCGATCCGGGGAGGCGCTGAACATTGAGACGGAGGACAAGCGCAACCAGATGGCGCTCTGGTCTTCGTGCCTTCAGGACTTTGAGAATGGGCTGTATGAAGACGCCGCAGACTTGAGTGGGGAAGGTAATCACCCCGTTGTCAAATACGCCGACACCTTCGACGTGAAATCCATCTCCGCTCAAGTGCAAGAAGTGGTGGCGCTTGCTGGTGCGGGGGTTGGAATGGTTCCGCGCCCTGCCGCTGTCCGCGTTGCATTGCCCATCGTGGAGCGAATGATGAAGGACGCAGGCGAAAGCGACGAGAGCATTAAGACGGTTCGGGACATGATGATTGAGCACGCGGACGCGGTTCCAATCGAGCCGCAGCCGGTGCCGACGCAGCCGTCGCAGGAGGGGTTGACCAGTGTCTAATAAATACATAATCAGGGACCTGGAATGCTCAGACTGTGGAACCGAGGCGCTGGACCAGATGGTCATAGGGGAATCGCTGCCCGTCCTGCATCCGTGCGCCAAGTGTAAGCAGGACACGGAACACGGCGACCTGGGGACAAACTCCGGTGGCGGCGTTCGGTATCGATACCAAGACTTTTCAGAAGACCCGCGAGCGTATCGCGGCCAGGTCAAGGCCCACTCTCCCATGGCTACAGTGGAGGGAGAAGACAGCAAGGATCTCAACGGCAACGCAATCCATGACCGCGAGCAGTTTGGCGAGGATGCCAGGTCGGAGCGGCGGGAGAAGATATACCACAAGACGGACAAAGAGCGGGGTCATACCCCAATGACGTTTGACCAGAAATCAAAGGGCGAGAAATCAGATGGCTGATGAAGTGGTCACCGGGACCGAAACCGGGGCAGATACCAGCACTGAGGCTGAAACCACTCAGGCGGCGACTACGGCCAGCGAAACGCAAACCGAGGATCAGAAGAAGTTCACCCAAGAGGACCTGGACCGGCATATCCAAGCACGGCTCAAGAAGGCAGAGCGGAAATTCGACGAGAGAATGGATGCAGCCTTTGATGAGCGGTTGAACCAGTGGCGAGATGAAAACGGAGTAACCGAAGACGCCCTGGAGACGCTGGATAAGCGCCCTGCGTATGAGCGGGAAATCAGCACATACAAGGGCAAGGTAACGAGCCTAGAGAAGAAGCTCAAGGCCGCCGAAGACAAGGCGTCCGTTTTGGGGAACCACCTTCTGGACACAACTGGCAGAGACGCCGTAGTTAGAGAAGCGCTGGCACAGGGGTCCGTCGATCCTGAGTCCGTGTATCTCCATGTTTTGGCAGGGAAGCGGCTGGACGTGGATCACTCAACATTTAAGACCGTAATCCTTGACGAGAACGGCGATCCGGACCCGGTGACGACAATCACGGATCTCGTTACAAAAACCCTAGAAGCTAGGCCGAATCTGGCCAAGCCTCGCGGAGCACCTGGAAGCGGTGGACGTCCAAAAGTCGGAGACGCTGCAACCGCAACTCCCAAGGCAAAACTTGGGACGGCTGGCGGTTATGCCGATGCCGTTCGCGAGCGCATGAGCCAGATTGACGGTCAGTAGGAGTTAGCCAAATGGCACTCACAACCACATCTGCCGCTGAGGTTATCCGCCCGATTGTACGGGAAGGATTCACCGAAGCGGTTTATCGAAACAACTCTCTGATCCCGATCTTCCTCGCGAACCAGGGTGGCGCTCCCCGTCCCAGCGGCGGCGACACCTCCCGCCGCTGGAAGGTCAACAGCGCTGGCAATGACTCAGTCGAGACCTTCACCGAGGGCCAGGCTGCTCCCGCTTCCGGTGAGCAGACATGGGTGTCTGCCGCTGTGGCGTACACCCACTTCCGCATCATGCTGGAGTTCACCGGCCACGCCCGCGCTGCTCTTCAGGCGGGACAGGGCTACGTCGACGCGATTGGCGAAGAGATCGCGCTGGGTCAGAAGGACCTCGTCGACCTGATCACCACCACCTACATGTCCGGCACCAACGGCATGGAGACCGCCGTCGACTCCACCACCACCTACGCCGGGATCGCTCGCGGCTCCGCTGCCTACTGGGAGTCCTACGAGGCCGCATCCGTTGGAACCCTGGCCGTCACCGACCTGGAAGACATGATCGAGGCGCTGCTGGACAATGATCGCGGCGCTTCCGCCGAGGGCATGCGCCTGTTCATGCCGTACAACCAGGCTACCAACATCTACCGCCTCACCGGCACCCCCGCGACCCAGTTCATTGCCGATGGCGACAAGGCCCCGGCATTCCTGCGTCAGACCTTCGCCGGTATCCCCATGAGCCCACTCGGGGACTTCACCAACACCGTCATTATCCTGGCAGACATGCCCGGCAAGTGGGAGGTGGTGGAGCACGAGGGCTTCATGACAAAAGACATGGGGGCCACCGGAGATGCCGATCTGGCAATGGTGACCTACCGTGGGGCGCTTGTGTGCCTCGACCCGAAGCTCCAGGGCAAGCTGCCTGGTGTGACCGCGTAACAACAAACCGCCCCGGGTAACTCCGGGGCATGGAGAATAGAAATGGGAACCTGCACATACGCTGTAACCCAGTCTGGCCGGATGATTACCGGTGAGAAGTACGCACGCGGCTGGATCACCATGGGGACTTACGAGACCTCTGGCGACAGCCTCAACCTGGCCAACGTCTTCAAGAGCAGCACCGAATGCACCGTCATCCCGGCGGGCAACGACGGCTACCAGCTCGAAGCGACCCAGGGCCGCAACGCCGACAACCAGTTGATCATGGCCTACTACGTGGGCAACATCAACGCCGCCACTGGCCCGCTCACTCAGGTGGCCAATGCGGTTGACCTCTCCGCTGTGAACGCTCAGTTCTTCGCGATTGGCCAGCCGTACTAACCCCCAACTAGCCCGGGGCGGCAATGGGAGCGATCCCGGACCCGCCCCGGGCGCATCATCAGGAACAACATGAGCAAGGCTACAGTCAAAACCGACGAACAGGCACCAGAAGAGAATCCGAAGCCCGCTGGATTTCGCAAAACGGTGGGGCCACACCGTGTGGCGGCTGAGAATCTGAAGGTGCCGGAACTGTTCAAGCGCTGGTCAGAGTTCAAGGGCCAAGGTCGTCCGGCACAGTTTGCGTACCTAACCGAGCGCATGGAAGAGTTGGCCAACGCGGGCGCACTGTCCGTTACGCACATTCACGGGCAGCCGGTCCCGATCCCGGACTATTGCGGAATGATCGTCTTTGGCCGCGAATTCACCGAGGCCAGCAACGAGATCCAGTCTGCAACAATGCCGATTGGCCCCGCCCTCCGTGATTACAAAGTGGAAGTCCGGAGCATCAAGCGGGACGTGTCCCAGATCCTGGGCAATGACAAACTCAGCCCCAAGGCTGGCGTCCCAGAGCGGGTTCCGCTCGGATGGAAGGTCGGCAAGCAGTCAGGCCGCGCCATCAGAAGCCGCCCCGGCGAGCACCATCAAGGGTTCGTCACCAGTACCCGAATGCAGGATGTCTACATGGAGTCGGATATCTACGAGGGGACAATCCCTATCGTGGACGCATGGCGCATGCTTCACCAGCACGGAAAGCACTGCGTGAGCGCTCCGACTCCGAGCAGGCAGGCGCGGATGTGGCTGTATGAGGAAGTCGTCCCCGAAGCCGCAAACCGTCCACCCTCCGAGGATCCCGGGTTTGCCGCACCCAAGGAATCGGACGCTCCCCACATGCGGCGGACGGTCCACTAGGTAGCCCATGCCCCTGCCAACCTGTCTCCAGTTCAACGTCGGCGGCACCATCCGCTATGATGCGGCCCTCACGAGGCCCACAGCGGCTCGTGTGCGCATTTTAAACGGGTCCGGTGCCGAGGTGCTCCCCAGCACTGCGGCCACCAGGAGCACGATTGACGCGCAACTGGCGGCAGCGGTAACGGCAGGGGACTGGACGATCACCTCTAACACCAACGTCGGCTTTGATGCGGGCGAGACCTTTTACATTCAAGACGACCCGGAGCAGTTCCTGGTCAGGTCCGCGTCCGGCAACACGGTAAACCTCCGACGCCCGGCCATGAAGAGCCACGTCAACGGAGCCACGGTCGAGGGCACGTCTATCACCTACGCCGTCAACTCAACCACTGCTGGCACGTTGTGGTGGGATGGCCACGCGGAATGGAACATTGATGGGAGCGTATTCGACAAGACCGGCGTGTGCTGCACCAAGTACCCCATGTGGTCAGTCTACCCGCCGGACCAGGAGCTGCTGGACGTGATCCCGCTGCTGGCCCGTGGCAAACCCGATGAAGTGGACCTCCCCCGGCTGCGGCGGCTGGGCACTGACCGGGCCATGTCTCACATTGCATCCCTCGCCCCGGATCTTCGCGCTGAGACGTTTGCCGGGTCCGATTCATTCCGCCACGCCTCGTGCCTGTTTGCTGGCCAGATTTATTTCATGTCCCAGCGCGGCGAAGAGAACCGGGAACTATACGACCGGTACAAGCGGGAGGCGGAAGAGGAGATCAACCGAATGGTCCTGGTGTCGCCCCGTGACGCCAACCAGGATGGCAGCGTGGACGAGGATGAGCGCATTAGCCCGACCTCCATCAGGATCAACGCCTAGCCATGAGCCTGGACCAGGTCTATCAGAACATCATTTGGAGGGTGGAGGCGATTACCCCGACGTTCACCATTAGCCCGTCAAGGTTCCTGCATAATGACTTCCCGCTCCACATGACGGATGAGCAGGCGCTAAAAGAGCGGCTGTTTTCTGCGGAGTGGGACCGAGGCGATCCCGTCTCAGATTTCAGCGACCTGAACCAGCGGTGGTCCCCCCAGTTCTTCACCTTCGAAATCTCATACGACGCAAGCCGGGACCTGGACAAGCTGCACGCGCTGATGTTTGACGACCGCAACAAGATCCACGCCGCGCTCCGGAACCCGGATAACTTTGTGGGCTATGACGACGATAACAGCGCCACGGACATCAATCTGAAGGGCCGATGGCTCGACAGCGAAGAAGTTGACAAAGATCGTGAAACCATGTGGGTCATGCGCCAGTTGTGGCGGCTGACCGTTGCAGAGGACGAATAAATGGGAATTTCCAGTCTAAGAGAACTCAGGCTCAGGTTTTTGGATGCCACCTTCAGCGAGACGTTCACCAACGCGGCGTCCACCACCTGGAACACGGACAACAGCCACAAGATCCGCACGGTCTCCATTGACGACTCCGGGTTGAGCCAAGAGGGAATTGAGGACGAAACCCTTGAAACCCGCATGTACCGGAAGCGGGCGAATCACCCTGGTCTGCGAAAGGGTACGCTCAAGTTCGACATGTACGTGGACGGGGCTCCTTCTGGCACTGGCCAGGGCGTGGTGGGAGGGTTGTTTGAGGTGGCCATGGGCGCGGTCGTCAACCCGACCAACGCCCGGTCCAGCACCGTGAACGGCACCTCGACCACCACCAACATCCAGTTGGTGAGCGCGGACACTTACTGCGAGCCCGGCCAGGCCGTTCTCATCGGCGCAAAGGGAGACGGCAAGGGTGGCGGCGAAGTCAAGATAGTGACTGCCGTGTCAGCGCTTGGAGCGTCCTACTACCCGGCATGCGCGGGGATTCCGGTCACGGGGGACACCGTGATCTTTTCATCCACAGCGTTCCTGGACGAAGACGCCGCGCAGAACTACGTGGACTCCCTGCTCATTGGCGACGATAGCGCGGACCAGCGCCAGACCGTAGGCGGGGCCACCACCTTCTCGCTTGAAGGACTGGCAGCTGGAGAACTCCCCAAGGCGTCCTTTGAAATCACCGCAGCCGATCACCAGTATGTGGAAGCAAGCGGCGACCGGGCAGCGTTCAACCATGACGCAGCCGCAGCCGGTAGCAATCCGGCGCATGACCGCGCTATCGGCTTGACCCACTTGGGAGACGCTCAGGCCACGGCCCGCACCTCCCGCAAGGTGGCCGGAATCACCATCACCCCGAACCTGGTAGTGCTTGAGCATCCGGAGCCGGGCGGCGTCAACGGAATCGGTGCGTATGAGCGGGCTCCTGGCGTACCCGAAATCGAGATGAGCCTGCTCCATGACCAGGACATGCCAGGACTGGCTCAGGACTACAACACGGGGACCGCCAAATCCTGCATCCTTCAGTACGGGCATGCCGCTACCAAGACGTTCGCGGTTGACTTCCCGAATTGCTACGTGGCGGATCTGCCGACCCGCGACGACGAAGACGGACTCACCGTGAGCAAAATCAAACTCCGCGCCAATGAGGATTACAGCGCGGGCAACACCGACCTGAACCGGTCCGCAATGCGGATCCACCGGTTCTAGAAAGCGAGAGAGGATAAAGGGCCATGGCACTAACACAGTACAAAGTGGGACCGAGGCGGGTTGTTGTCGCGGGCACATATGAAGTCCAGGATGACGACGGGTCCATCAGGGATGTCATGCTGGCGGATTCGGCAGTGGAGGACGACGGGGTTGATGGCTGCGACTGGAAGGCATACCAGGACAGCCTGTATGACACCGGCAAACTCAAGATCAAAGAAGGCGAGGAGCCCACATACTTCGCCATCAAGCCGCTGACCACCCGGCAGAAGCACTACATCGAAGATATGACCCTGAATAAGAAGTTGCGCTGGGCGTTCCGGTTCAGCGTCACCGAGATCACCGGGTTCATCATCTGCGCCCCCGATGGAAGCGACCAGGAAGAGTTGCCGAAGATCCAGCGCAAAAGCGTCGGCACTGGATTGGGGGACGCCATCACGGAGGGCTGGGTCACGGCTGCGGATATCGCCACGGACTTTATCCAGGCAGTGGGGCTGATGGTGGTCCAGATCAGCGAGGCGACCGCCCCTTTGTCCAGGGGCTCCGGGCAGCAATCTGGGGCCGGATCGTAAGGAAGCAAGGCAAGTGCGGAACCGAAGTTATCCACAGGCCAAACTGGGACTGTGAATGGTGCCTGGAGAGCGCTGGCCCGGATGACTGGGAGACATGGGGGTGTGGACACAAAGAAGAGTTCGCAGGCAAGTCCCCAGTGCCGCGATCCCATGGTGCAACTGAATTACCGCATAGCAGGACCTGTGAAAACTACTACTGGACACAGCCCGCGATCCTCATGGTTCTAGACGACTTGGAAGACTACCGACGCGGGGCACTTGGCAATGTCTGGGACCTCCCCGCCCCTCACCTTCAAGCATTGCGTATTGCTGACGCCGAGATGGCTCAGTGGTCGTCTTATTATCAGGCGCGGATTACGGAGCAGGGCAGTAGCGACTGATGGGCAAGAACTTCGAAACCCTTGGACGGCATGCTCTCAGGCGCAGGGTAAGACGGCTGTTTAGTGACATTGGTGGATACGAGGCACAATTCGGCATTAAGAAGGATCGCAGGCCGTTTGTTTACTCACCCAGGTCGAAACGAGGAACCACCAAGAATCCGAATGCCGCCAAGCGAAGAGGCTGGAACAACCACGATATCCTCTTCAAGAACCTGATGAAGAAGCAGCGCAATCCGTTTTACACGTCAAAGACGGAGCGGGCGCACATTATCGCGATATGGAAAAGGGCAATAGGAAGGGCCATCAGGGGACGCGGGAGCAAGGCGTCACTGCGCATGGGTGCAGCAATTGTGTCCCGGCAACTTATCGCCTACTACCAGAGCCACATGATTACGAGCAAGACCAAGCCGGGACAGCCTGCCAAGGTTCCGAGCCAGTCTACCCGCGAGATCTATGCGTACCTGCAAAAGACGAACAACGAAAACCTCAGTCGCGGGGCTCGGAAGGACAGGATCAGGGAGTCCGGATACGGCGTATACACCGGGCAAATCTGGGACGCAATGTACACCGGGATTAAATTGATTTCGAGAAGAGGCTAGCGTGCCCGTCCCAACGCAAGAACTGATCACGAAGTGGCGTCTCGACATGACCGGGAATGCTGCTCAGATCCAGGAGTACTTTCGTGACATGCGGAAGATGGAACTCTTGGAGTCCAAAGTCGACAAGATGCAGGGTCGGCGCAGCGGGACGCTTGATAAGTATGGTCGGAAGATAAAGCAGGTAGGCGACGAGACGAAGAAGGCGACGGAGAATATCAAGGGCATGAGCAGGGGCACCGGGGCTCTGGCCACTGCTATGGGAAACCTCGCGGCACGCGGACTCAGCGCGGTTGGCCTAAAACTTCGCGATATTATCAGCGAGTCCGGTCAATTCACCCAAGCGATAAACATATACACGGGGAATATCCAAGCTGCCCGCCAGGCTACGCGGGGACTCGTTGGCGACTTGGAAATAATGAACAGCAAGAACAAGTTGACGACTCTCGGCGTGAAGTTAACAGATGCTCAATATGTGCGCTTACTGAAGACCACGCAGCAAGTCGCCACAGCCATGGGCAGGGAAATGGGGCCAGCCCTCGATGACATTGCGACGGCTCTGGCAAGGCAATCGATCCGGGTTGCCGATAATATCGGAGTCGTAATGACTCAGGCGGACGCATCCGCTCGATGGGCAGAGGCAAATAACAGGACCGTTAAAAGCATGACGGACATTGAAAAGCGCCTTGCGTTCCAGATTGAATTCATGAGGCAGCTGGAGGCAAAAGCCGCTTCCCTCCCACCGCGTATTGATACTGTCGCTGACTCATTTACGAAGTTTTCCGTGTCAATCAGAAACGCAACACTGCTAATGCTCGATGCCATTAACAAGAGCAAGACACTTAAGGTAGTGATGGACGCCCTCGTAAAGGCGGCAGGGGAGATGGAGCGAGTCCAGCGCGGCGATACTACAAAAGAGGTTCTGGGGCAATTGCAGAGCCGAATAAGGGCACTGAACTCGGAATTGTCAAAGCTGGGAGAACTCGGCGATAAGCGGCTTGTGGTCGTCGGCAAGCATGCTCGATTTGAGTCTGCCGCAAAGGACAATGCTGCAAAGAGGGTCAGGATACAGTCCCTGCTGAATAAGTTGGTCAGCCGCGAGCGAGGCATGCGGTCATTTATCAACCTTGAAGCCGAGAAGACGGCCAGGGCGGAACACTTGGCAATGCTGGCACGCATGGCAGACTCATCTAAGCCCGACGCGCCGCCTAAAACAGACAGCGGCAAAAAGCAAAAACTCTTCGCAGACGAAAACATAATCGCAATCCAGGTCGCACTAAGAGAACTTGGAGCAGTGGCTGGCGTATACAAAAACAAAATAGCCGAGTCCCTGCAATTCTGGAAAGGCACGAAGCGCCTGCTGACCGAGTCCGAAGTGAAGGTCATTGCCATGGCAAAGTCGCTTGCTAGCTCGACAAAGACAGCACTGGCTACGAAAGCGCCCCCGATTATGAAAGGCTTTGACGACGAGAAGCTCCAGCAGCTAATGGCGTTCAACGAGCAGTTCAGGGTGATGGCTGAGAAGTTACGAGCCATGGCTCAGGCGGGGAAGGCTGGAAGTGATGAGTTTGCGAAATTATCGGCGCAGACGCTGGCACTGGGGACAAAGACTCAGGCTGCGGCGACTAATTTAACCACCTTCCGCACCAACATAAACGAAACAATCTCCGACCTAGCCTCCACTGGAAAACAAGCACTAGGAGACTTTGCCGCCTCCATTATCGCAGCCGCAGACGCATCCATCCAAGGCACCGAGACCATGGGGCGGGCCATAGCGATTGCGCTCAAACAGACCCTGCTCGCGATTGCAAAAGAATCCATCGTCAAGGCACTGTTCTGCCTGGCTGAGTTCCTGTTCACCCGCGACCCGTCCAAACTCGTAGCCGCCGGAATGTACGCCGCTGTAGCCGTGGCAGCGGGTGGAGCAGGGCTTGGAATCAGCGCGGCGGTTCCGGATAAGGCATCAAGTGGAAGTACGGACAAGGCATCTTCAACGTCCGCCCCACAGCAGTTTGGTCAGACCGTAGAGGACAAGCGCCCCGTGAATGTGAACGTGTTCTTTAATGACCCGTTTGACCCGTCCAGCGCCAGGGTTCGCCAGCGCTCAATCAGCACTTCAATAAACCGCGCCCAGACTACGACCTAAATCATGAGCACTCTCCAACGATATCTTGGCCAGTTCGCCATCACCAACAGCAGCAAAGACTTCACCGTTGGCGGATTCGCGGGATCGTTGACAACCGGCAATTACTACATGTCCGGGGCGGGTGGCACGCAACTAGTGGAGCACATGCAGGCTGTGATTCGGGCGCTCAATGGAGGCGCATCCTATCCCGCTGCCACGGTTACCCAGTCCACCACCACCGGGCAGGTAACCATTTCTCTGGACGCAACCGCGACCATCGTTTGGACCAATGGTGACCTTGGAACCCTCCTGGGATTCGAGGGGACGCAGTCCGGGGCAGCACTCTACACGGGGGATTTCCAGGCTCGTTATTGCTGGTTTCCTAATCTGGCGCTGTCCAATTACCCCGGCAACCTGACCGACTGGTGGAGCCGGACCAGCACCACCCGTGCCCACCGTGCGCCCCTGGGCCAGACGTACACGCGCAAGGGGAATCTGCTCTATGATGGCCGGTTCGAATACATGCACCTTCCATCAGATCGGGTGTGGAAGGAATCCGGCGCATGGTGGAAATCCTTTGAGTCGTTCTTTGAGGACGTGATCCACGAGGGCCAGCCGTTTCGCTGCTTCCCGGACCGGACCTTGACCACCTCCAGTGACTACAAGACGGCTATCTGGGCACCGGAAGAAGGCCAGCCCATCGGTTCCATGACCGAAGTCACGAACAGGAACATAACAAATTACAACGGCTTCTGGCGGGTCAACCTCCCCTTGTGGAAGCACGTCACCTGACCATGATTTGTCTCATATGCACAGGTAATCAAAGAGTGCCAGTGGTGGTCCCCGCCGTTCTAATCTCCCATGACCGTTGCATCTGACCTAAAAACAAGCACTGGCGTTCATGTCGTCGGATACCTCGCCATCGAAGGCGTGGAGCCGCTCCTATTTGAAAAGAGCGACAAGGGAACGCCAACGGGGTGGAGTCGGAGCATAAAGGCGTGCCTGAACCCGCCCACCTCCTTTGCAAACGAAATCGACATAGGCGAGGCGCGGCCAGAGATATCCGCTGCAACTTTCACTCTCCAGGATATAAAAGACAGCGACGGGACGAGCTTTTTCGGGAAGATATTCTCGACGGGTCGCTGGACGTTTAACCCCCATGCGCGGATGACGCCGGGAACGTCCTTTCAGAGCCAGATCAATGCAAACGCCGATTTCATCCCCCTGAAGGCCATCGGATCACTGTCTGCAAATAGCAACGGTTTCATAACCAGGGAGTCGATCAACTGGGGAGAAACGAACGCGGACGGGCTGCTCAATGTAACCAAAGGGCAGTGGCCCGCTGTAAACCTGGATTCCAATTACGGATACTCCTACCACACGCCGCCCATCGACGGGGCTGGACACCTTCCCCATGTCGGGTCTGTCGGCTTCGCAATGAATGGACGCCGCGTTGCTTACTACATCACCACCTATGACCGGGCAACCGGCGCATTCAACGCGCAGGCGAATAGCGAACTGATATGGGTGGGGCGAATCTCCAACGAGATACAGTGGGCTGGGGCCGACAGCGGCGAGTGGAAGGTTGCCTGCGACAGCATAACGAACGAACTGAGCAAAAAGATCCCGTCTTCAATGGCGGTGGGCATCCTTGACAGAATCAACATTGGCGGCTTTGGCGACTCGTTCAGGATATACGTCCATACCGGACACTTCAACGGCGCACTGATTCAGACGATAGATATCACGGTCCCGACTGGCGCGTATACAACACAGGAACTCATAACTGCGATAAACACGGAACTGGCCGACTCGTCCAACACGACAAACCACAGAGTCCCCCCGGGGTTCTCTACGCTGTTCAACGTGATGGAGTTCACGCTCGATATATCAACGGCGGGCGGGACGGTACAGGGCGCTAAGGATACGACGCTAACGACGGATTACAGCACCGGGAAGGCGTTTTTCAACGTCCGGACATCTTTCAACCAGACGGACTTGACCGATGACATAATGAGCGGTTGCCGGGTGGGGCTGGATGCGTCGTATGACGGGAAGACGTGCCACGCACTTGGGGCGCTTGGATTCCATACCAGGGGCACGGAGTGGTACGTCACGAGCAAGTTGATAAAAACCCCGCTGTCGTTTAAGTGGTACTTTTTCCAACAGGCAGGAAAGAAGAAATACAGTCTAGCGTACCACCCGCTTCACAGGGACTACAACTCATCGAAACTGTACGTTTCAAAGTCTGATATTTTCTGGGTGGACCAGGGGGACGCAAGCACGGCGCAAGCGTGCGTCAAGGTCGATGACACGACGACCGCTCCGTATTGGAACCTTCAAAACAAGGAGGGGACTTACTACGCCAGGTACTCCGGCAGGGTAACGACCAACGCGAACTATCTCGTCCTGACCACGGATCCGCAAAAAGTGGTCAGTGCTGACGGGTTTGTAAATCAAGAGTACGGGAAGGATGCCGTAGAGGTCCAGCAGGTCTACATCCCCCATTACAAGCCCAACGTAAACGGCACCGGCTCGCCCCGTGGCCCCTTCGAACTGCTCCTATACCCGCTCCTGTCCACCGGCACTCGTGGATACAACAGCGCCGCGTTCGACAAGTGCCCGATTGATCTTGGGCTGGCGATTCAAAAAGAACTGGTAGATATCTCCAGTTTTTTACAGGCGGACAAATACGCACTCAGCGGCACGTCCGGACTTGGCCACAGGAGACTGTACGCGATCACCAAAAGCACCTCATGGCTGGAACTTGTCCAGATGGAGTGCAAACTATTTGGGTTTGTCATGGTGTGGAGGAAGGGTAAACTCCGGCTCCGTCCAGTCCTTCACGCTCCCGGTGTCGATGGCTGGACCAAGACGCTATCCGACAGCAGCAGGGCCAACCCAGAAGAGGTTCCGACCGTCGTCATGAGTACGGCGACCGTGGTCAACCAGTACGCTTGCAGGCTCCGGTACGACGTTGGCCAAGATAAGTTCGGCCCCCCGATTATCATCACGGACGTTGACTCGGTTCTGGCCCAGGGCACGAAGCAGGTTAAAATTGACCACACGGGTGTCAGCTTCGGGCCCAACTCCATTGAGAACGCCCGGGACATACTGGAGAGCAACCTCCTGGAGAGGTGGATTCGGTTCCCGCTCCCTGTCCTAACTCAGTCCCTTGCGCCAACTTACGTTAACGAGGTGTTTGCCGGAGACGTTGTCAAATACACCTCCAGCCTGATTCCGGACCCCTACGGCAGTGGCACCATGACCACGTCAACGCTCGCCACCGTTCTATCTAGCACATGGGACTACCTGCAAGGCGTTGGTGAGTGCCTGTTGATGCTCCATGACAGGTCCCTGGCGGCGGCATGGGCTCCGGCTGCACTCGTTGACAGAACCGTAGCAGGCGGCGGACTGCACAACGCCAGCAACCAGATCCAGTTGATCCCGTACACCTTCACCAGCAGCACCTCCATTTTCACGGACGGAAACGCTGTTGCAGAGCATGCCGGTTGGGCGGTTGAGATCATTGAGCGGTCCCCGGTTGACCCCACGGCCCCCAAGACGTTTGGCCCATGGAACACGGTCGCGGCCTACTTCACGAGCAACCACTGCGTCCAGGTCCCGCCCGATGACTTTGCGGGATGGGACACCACTGGAAGCACTGAGTACTTCATGACGTTCGCCAATGTCTCTGTTATAAACGTGACCCAGCTGAACGACGACAAAGGGACATGGCAGGCGAACGCTGACACCGAATTGCTCTTTGGTACAAATGTGGCCCAGGTGTACAAGTGAGCGGCATCCTAGACGCATACGCAAACACTCAATACCGCCCGGTGTCCACAGTCGAGACTGGCGAGGATCACCCGCTGTCCGTGCGTGCGTATGCCGACTACGCCAGTGCCATCAACAATTACAAGCTCCTCGTGGGCGCTCCGAGACGTGCCCAGATATGCTTCCCGCATTGGGAAAGTGAGGACAGCGAGACGGCTGATCATGTCGTTCAGGTATTCGGCCCGCTCTTTGTCCCAGATGGATACAGCGTTATTCGATACGATGCCTGTACTCGCAGAAGCGCCGGGGGCCTAAATATTACATGGTCCGTATATGTAACCCAGGTGCCGTACTTGGGGCCTAGAAAGGCGTTCGACTCCACGGTGTTTGTTGGCAGATGGGATTCGTCCACATTTACGACGAGTAGCAACTCCTGGAAGTGGAACAATGCCACGACCAGCGACATAGATATATTTGCTGACATTGGCCAGCAGTTTGTGTATGTGACTCTGGTTGCAACAAACTCTGACGCATTCAGCCGCTCTAAAATGTCCTATTTCGGAGTCAGGGCAGAGTTGAGATGACCAAAAAAGAATCAGGGACGTACTGGTCAAATCTCGACGTGTCGGGGGAGTCCGAAAACTGGACCGTCGACATTGATAATGCATCCCGGCGAATGGGCTGCTCTTCTCTTGCTCCAAAGATTGTCACATCTGGGCTCAATCACATACTAGGCAGGACCGCGCACGTTGCGTTTGCAATGGCGACAAGTCAAGCGACTGGCGTGTATAAATTCCCGGATAACCAAAACGCACTTAACCCGCTATATGAATTCATGGTCCCCGATTATCACCGGGAGGCGACGAATTACACTGCGGTGGTTGTTGCGTTTCCTCCAGATCCTGACGTGAACTGGGCGCAGTGGTCCAATACTTATGTTTCAACGAATGTTCTCGGCAGTGGCTTTTCGGTCAATACGACATACGAGAACGCGACTGGGGCGCTTCAAAATTACTACCAGGATGTGATTATAGATGTATTTGAATTGCCACGGGGGGCAGTGAGCAATTCAAACCAGATCGCGGTCATGAACACATATGGCGGATATCGGGTTGTTGACGTTGTGGTTTATGGCCAGCCTGCGGGTCGGCTTGACTCAGACATGGATCACGGATTCGTGGAGCCAGCCAAAGCCAAGTCCGCCAAGCCCGTTGTCAACGATCTCGCCGAAGATTGCAGAGCCCGCCTGGCAGAGATTCGAACGCAGGCCATACCCCCGGTTGCAACCTGGTGCGCACAAGGAACCGGAACCGGATTCAGTAATGCAGGAACCAGCCCGGGGGACCAACTTGGCATGGTGGTAAACGTAGCGTCGGACCAGGTCAATAACCGTGTCAACCTCATGGACCACGCCATAACCAGCCGCAACTCCGATACCCCGGGGATTTACGTCCACAGTTACCGGCAAGGAATCGGCCCGGAAGACACCGTCAACGGGACCACTATCCGGCATGCGGTTCACGTTCTGGCCCACGTCACCAACGCCGAATGCAACGGCAAATTGTATGCGGAGAGCAAGTGGAGCAACTCCACGCTCACCATCGACCGCAACACGCCGACATGGGTGACGATTGAAGACGTGATCACCAACAGCGCCTGGGACGAATCCATTTACACCGACGACGAGGGCGCACTCCGCACCAACAAAATCGACCTATACGGCAGCGTCAACCAGGGCGCACTCTACGTCCACAGCATCACGGTTGCGCGGAAGGTACCACAAACAGCCTAAAGCCTGGCCCCGGTCCCGCTCCGATCCAGTAGCCTTCGGCGTGCGTTTTGATGGCCCTTTGCGTGCGAGGGGCCGGGGCTTTTACCTTGCAAAGGGGCCGTGGCGGTCTGTTACATTTCTCCTGTCCATCCTTGGGCACTAAAAGGGCCAATATGAAGAACCCAACCGACGAAGAGTTGAGCGTTGCCAGAGATAAGGCTGCGTCAATTCAGATGAAGGCGGCGAACGGCGACGGGCTATCCGAAGCCGAATTGGAGGAGTTTGCCAACTGCCGAGCATTGTGTACTTATGCCACCCTGCTCACCAACTTTGAAGCCATCAAGGACGAGACCGTTGGAGACGCCGAGCGCCTGCTACTCGCCATCGGGACCTACTTCTCTCAGGCCGAATCCGCTCAACTTTACGCCGACGCGAAGAAGCGAGCGGCCATGAGGACAATCCAGGACCGAAGGATTATTCACTGACATGAGCCAGCCACAACCCCCCGCACAATACCCTCTCGGTTTCCGCATCTGGAAAAAGACCACCGCCGATTCCTGGCACTCCCCCGACGACTGGGTCAGGCCCACGGTCGAGGAGGCGCGGAAATTCGCGGAACCAATCAGCAAGGAACTGTCCTCAAAAGAAATCGTGGTGGCCCCGGAAGAGCAGCCGAAGAAGCCACCGGTTCCAGCGCCGGTCCAGGTTGACTTCAAGGTCATGCGCGAAAAGTGGGGCAGGTTCGGGGGCCCCTCCACGTCCTTCGCCCTGTTCGGATACGGCGGCATCCTGAAGCAGACCTACGCCAAGGCCAGTCAAATGGTGGCGTTTCATGCCGAGCGGGCCGGAGCTGCTTCCATTTGCAGAGCATTCGAGGCCAAGGGAATCAACCCGGCACCGCTCGGGATTCAGGTCCCGGCAGTCTGGCCCACCACGCTGGTGGTCCCCGGTGATGACGCGCTCATCGACCGGTCCCGGGCCATGGTTGCGCGGCAATTCCTGGAGACCAACAACGAAGTCCTGTTCATGGTGGACCACGATATCGAGTGGAACAACGCGGACATTAACAGCGGCTACGAGGGGGATATTCTCCACCTGTGCATGCTGGCGGCTGAGACAAAAGGCATCGTTGGCGGCATCGTCTCCAAGAAGGTAATCGGGGAAGGGATCGCGTCCATGGTTGGCGTGGATATCACCGTCCCGCTGGGGCATGATGGCTGCTTTGAAACCCCCGTGGTGGGC
>Ga0208156_1000387_pt1 | contig 17964 bp, 23 predicted proteins | sample 1_EtaG_FD_184073 | JGI IMG/M metagenome (GOLD analysis project Ga0208156, IMG submission 184073) | Marine viral communities from the Subarctic Pacific Ocean - 1_ETSP_OMZ_AT15124 metaG (SPAdes) (version 2) | ecosystem: Environmental > Aquatic > Marine > Oceanic | place: Pacific Ocean | collected...
GCGGCTTCGTCGTATAGGTCGCCGTTGCAGTTGGGTTCAGGTTCACCTTCGGACCTCTGGATCACTAAGGATGCCAGGCGAACAGCCGGTCAGGCTGCGGCTAGGGCGGCGGCTTCACCTCGTTCGGGTGCTGGCGTGCAGCAGGTGTTGGGCGGCCAGTTGGGTCCGTTCGGGCGGGGTCCCCGTCCGTGGTCTGAGTCGACGGCGTTTCCTCCGGCTGGCAGTCGGGGGATTCCGATGCCGCGACGTGCTCCGTCGAGTTTGGTGCAGTCGATGGGTTCACCTCATTTGAACCCGACTGCGGCGTCGACCCGTCAGAACGCTGCGATGCGCGGGTTGGCTTCTCAGGTGCCTAGCCGTACGGCTGCTGCTGCTGGCGGGGCGGGTGCTGGTCGTCCGAGAATCCCAACGTCTGCCGGGGCGGGTGCTAAGGGTCCGTTCCAGATGGGTCCGATTGGTTCAACTGGTCCCGGTCGGCCGATGGGGAATCCGCAGTCGGTCAAGGCTGCTGCGTCTGCGTTGAAGGTTTCCCCGACTTCAGCAAAGCCCGGTCTGGCTGCTGGTGGCGGTGGCGCTGCCGCTGCCGCTGGTGGTGTGGGGCATACAGATTATGCGAAGGCGCGCATAGGGGTGGCGAACTGGGCTAAGACGTTCCGTAACCCGGTGAAGATTTTCGAGTCTGCTAGGGAAGTCGCTAAGGGTAAGGGTGGCCGGTTCGGGGGTACTGCGGCTGGTTCGTCGGCTGCTGGTGTGTGGAAGGCTGCGAACCCGGCGATGGCTGTGGCGAGCGTCGGCTACCTGCTGGGGGTTCACCAATGGTACGACGAGGGAACTCAGGGCGATCAGGTCGCTGAGGGAATGTTGATTGGTGCGTCGTTTGGTGCGTCGTTTGGCGGGATCGGTGCTTTGGTGGGTGCACCGCTCGGCATGGCGTTGAACGTTTTGACTCATGGCAAGGCTGCTGATTTCATTCAGCAGTTGCCGGTGCTCGGTGGATTTTTCGGCGGCACTGAGATAGAAAAGTTCGACGTATCGAAGAACGCCCGTGACATGTTCGCAACGGCAGCGAAGACACAGGGGGTTGAGAACTTCGACGAGGTTGTCGAGGCGGCAACGAAGCAGTTCGAGGTGTTCAACTCGATGTTTGAGACGGCAATGCTCGACCCGGAGCAGGCTTTCCAAATGATTCTCACGTCGGGTCGTATGGCTGGTTTGACTGGTTTCCCGTGGAACCCGGATGAACTCACGCCGATCTATTCTGCTGAAGACATTTCTGCGATAACCAGCACGATCAGCGACGAGTTGCGTCCGCTGCACGATGTCGCTAACGGTTTGAGAACACAGGATTTCAGCCATATCGCCGACGAGGCCACTCGTGCAAGGCTGATAGCGGTGGCGCAGCGGGCTGCTGGCGACATCGAAGAAGGGTTTGCTGCGTCGGTGGGTGTTCCGGCGCAGTCAGCGATCTTGGCTGGCGCGCAGCAGCGTCAAACCTCGCAGGGTTTGGGAGGCCAGTTGCCCGGCTTGGACGACTTTGGGGCGCTTTTGTCCGGCGTGGGTTGATGAGTCGTGGCGACGTTCACGACGCCGGTTCTTCCCGGTAGAACCAAGGGTCTCGAAACTTCCAAGGAACGGTGGCGTCGCCGCGCTCAGGTGGCTATGGCGAACAACGTCCCGTTGGACATTGTTCAACAGGTTTACCTTTACGATCAGGAACGGGTAAACCGGGGTGGCAACCCGATGTCGGACCGCGAGGCTGCGGTGTCGATTCTTGGTGCTCAGGGTAAGGGTGGTGAAACGGGTCGGGTCGGCGGGTTCTTTGAGAACGCTGCTACCGATTTGCGGGACATTGTTCTCGGGTTGCCGCAACTACCGGGGTTTATTTTGAAGGAACCTGCGGCGATGGGCGACCCGGAAACCGGGTTGGGTGCTTCAGTTTCGGCTGGTTTGGAAGCCATGTCGGAGGGGGATTTCGGCAAGGGGATAGCGAAGATCGCTGGTGCTCCCGGTATCCGGTTGGTTCCCGGTTCGTTCACAGCGGAGATGCTGGGTGGTGGCTACGAGGGAGACAAGGGTCCGGGGGAACTCGCTAAGCATCCGTTGTTCACGTTCTTGGATTTGTTGCCGATCGCATCGAAGGCTGGTTTGACTGACGCGGCGTTGAGTCGTCTCACTGGTTCCAGCCCGTGGAAGCGTGCCGCTCAGAATCTGGAGAACCGTGGGTGGGGTCGTTCCGCTACGCAAACGGCTCGTGAGTTCCGCAAGGGTCAACGCCTCGCCGAGGAGGGTGTGATCGGCGAGGCGTCGCTGGGCAGGCCCGGTGTCGGTACTCACACCGAACTTCAGGAACATCTTCTCAACTGGGCCGACACGTTCGACGACGCGGAGATGACGGCAACGTGGGATTATTTGGAGCAGGGCCATTGGAAGTCTGGCGGTGCGCCACCTAAGTGGGCGGTCGATTCCAACCGCGGTGATGCGTGGTCGTCGATGGTTGAGGACGCTAAGGCGATGGGCGACTGGTACGGCAAGCACGGTGAGGTAACTGGTGAAGTGTTGTCGGTCAACGGCGAGTTGTTCCCGAATACTCCTGCTGTCCGCAAGCATCTGAAAGACATTCAGGAGGCTAAGGGAGGGAAGAAGAAGACCGGCAAGTCGCAGGAAACTACCGAAGCGAAACGTGTTCGTGCGGAAACGGTTCATGCTGAAACAACAGCGAAGATCGCCGATTTGGAGTCGTCGTTGTCTGTTGTTGATGCTGTCCGGTTCTCCGATGAGATAACAGAAGCGGTTACCAGCACTGAACGGTTGGCGATGCCTGATTTGGGTCAAGCCGATGATGTGGCGAAGGCTGAACGGGTGCTTCAGTCTGACACGGACGCTGCGTCTCGGTTGGCTCCAACTAAGAGCCATGTCGTTGAGGAGACGGCGTGGCCTGACGATGTGGCTCCGCTGCGTTCCGGCGAGTCTGCCTATTTGGCCGGGGAGAGGTCTCCTGCGTTTGAAGGCGAGTCGGTTGTTACGAAGCGTGCTGGCCGGGCGCCTTCAACCGAGGAGGGCCAGTTGTTGCAGGTCCGCCAGAAGTTGGATGGCGAAGTTGTCGCTGAACGGGCCGCTGAGGTTGTGGATCGGCGTGTCGCTGCTCAGGAACAGTTGAATCGGGTTGTGGTGGAGCGTCGGTTGACTCCGGCTCAGGCTCGTAACGTGAAAGCGGCTGCTGAGGGGCGGTTGCATCCCGGTTCGTTGGAGGATCGTGTCCGCGCTTTGAACGACCAGATGGGTGATGCTGCCGTGAATCTAGATGAGACGATCACGGTGCCGCGGTTGGATCGGTTGGGCCGCGATGTCGAGGTGGAGATGACCCGGTTGGCGTACGAGGTCGACGAGTTGAAGGCGGGGGGTTGGGAAAACAAGGTTGTTGATGGTGAAGCGTTTTCTCGGGAACCGTCGAAGTCTCGTGTAGCAAAGTTGGTTCGCCGGTCGCTGAAGAAACGTCGTGCGTCGTTGTTGGCTGCTGCCGACGAGGCTGGTGCGTTCCGTGTGGGGACACCGGAGGCTGCTGAGGCTGTCCGGGTTCGCATCAGCAGCACCATCAATGATGACATCGCCGATTTGTTGGATCGGCACATAACCGACGAGGCAACTATTCGGGTTGCTAAGGGCCACGACCCGTCTGATTACCGCATCGACCCTGTGACGAGTCGTCCACGCCCCGGCGACAGTTATCCAACAAGGTTGACGAGTCGGGAAAAGGACATGATTCGCACGGGTCGTGGAACCCGACGTGTGGTCGATGAGAAGGGAACTACGTGGGAGGTGTACGAGTTCGACCCGACGATTGAGGTGTCGAGTTGGGGTGCCCGTCGAACCCTTTCGGAAGAGTTCGCTGCGGCTGAGGGTGAAGTTGTTCACGGCAACACAGCGTTCAGAAACTTTTCCGATGAGGCGTTGGACAAGTTGTCAGCGATTGACGACTGGACCGAGTTGGATGCCGCCCAGTTCGTGGAGTCGGAACGCGCCGGGTTGACGGCCGACGCAGTAGATCAGATCACTGTCGATTTGTTGGATGCTGCAACTGTCGACGCTGCCGAAGCGTTTGTCATGGTGGAGGGGCGGCCTGTGTCGGTGGCTGCGTTGCGTGTGTTGGATCGTGCCGCTGAGATTCTTCCTGAACGGTTGGCTGAGATGGTGCCCCGTAGCCCTGAGTGGGAACCGATCCGGCAGATGGCCGAAGGAGATTTTGTAAAGCCCGGTGTTTCCATCGTTGAGTCTTCGTCTTCTCAGGCTGGCCGGTTGGCAGAAAACACTGCCCATTTGGCGCAGATAGACGAACGTATCGCAGCGTTGGAGTCTGGTGCGAAGGCTGCGTCTGTTCCTGCCGACGATGTGTTGCAGGCGGAACTGGCGTTGAATCGGGCCACGGAGATGGAGTCGCAACTTCAGTCTCGTATCGAGGCGGTGAAGTCGGGGGAGGCGCAGCCGGGGTTACGTGAAGTAAAGGAGACTTTGGCCCGCCACCCGGATGAGGCTGCGTTGAGGCAGTTGTACGACCAGTTGGATGACATAGATTCACAGGGCATCAGCCACCCGTTGTTTAGTGTCCGTGACGATTTGGCGGCTGCTGCGGCGGAACTGGAATCCGCTGGTATACGTGTGAAGCCGTCGCCGGTGAAGTCGAAGGCGTTGCTGGCGACACGTAAGGCTCGCACGGTCACCGATCCGGGTGACCCAGCGGGGTACAAGGTTGCTGCGGCGCGTAAAAAGTCAACATCTAAAAAGGTGGATTCGGCTCGGAAACGCAAGGCACGTATCGACACGGCGTTTTCGAACCTCAAAGCAGGGATGGTTGGAACGGTCGACAATCCCGGTCCGTTGCGTAAAGCAGAGGTTGCTGCCCGCACCGGCGATTACACAGCGGCCCGGCAGCATCTTCGCACGGCGCGAAACAAACTTGGTTCGAAAACGATGGACGAAGTTCGCCGTCTCGCTTCCACCAAGTCGCCTGCGTTGGCTGATGAACTGGCCCGCATCGAGTCTCGTATCGAAGCGGTGTATGCAGATATGCCTACAAATCAGTCGCTCAAAACGGCGCGGAACAGTTTGGCGGGGGCACGTTTGCGGTTGGCGAAGTCCGCTAAGGCTATCGAAACTGGGATGGCTGATGAGTCTCGGTTGGTGGGGAAGATCGCCGACGAGATGACTGAAGCGGAGATTGCTGCGACGAAGTGGGCTAGCGGCATAAGGAATCTGCCTGCCCGGTTGCAGCCGATGTATAACCGGGTGTTGAGTTCGTTGCTGGCTAGGCGTTTGTCGTCCCCGTCGGTGTCTGACAATGCCACACGCAAGTTGACGTTCGGCAAGTACAAGGAGGCTGCGAAGGCTGCTGGTGTTCCTGAAAAAGAGTTCCGGCTTCTGGAACGTGAGGCGTTTGACACGGTGGCGTCGTTGCGGAAAGCGGGTTACGAACCGGTGTGGTTGCCGCATCGCCAAGTTGGTAACCGTGGCCGCGCTCCGGGGAAACTGTTCGGCCAAAAGATTGTTACTCCGTCGATGTTCAAGCAGCGGTACCTCAACCCGGAGCCTTACATCCGCAACCTCGCTGTCGCGTTTGAACAGAACTCTGCTGATTTTATTAGACGCACCGCTACCGAGGCTTTGTATTTCGGAGACGAGGCTGCTGGTTTGACCGGGTTGTTCAACATGTTCGGCAAGACTTGGGACGACTTGATGGACATGTATTCCGACGAGATTGCGTCTCAGCGTGCAAAGCAGCCGCATGTTCCTCCAGAAAACATTGCTCAACGGGTTATCCGTAAGGACTGGGCCACGGTAAACCCGACGAAATGGGGGCTGAGTGAGAAGTGGGCGCCGCAGTCGAAGATCAAGTACCGCCGACGCGGGTTGGGTACCGACCCCGAGGATGCGAAGGTGGCGATCGACAACATTTACATGCCGCGGGGTGTTTCAGCCACGGTCGAGGGGATGCAGAAAACCGGCGGGTTGATACCGTTTCGCAATACTTACGATCAGGTAATGGACGTGTTTCGTGTGTCTGCGTTGGCGTTGTCTCCCCGGTTCTTGGTTTACAACGCTGTGGGCGGTATGGCGATGTTGATGGCTCGCACCGATCCGACGGTGCTGCGGCACCTGCAACGTGCGAAGAAGATGGTCGACGACGGTGAACTGCCGCCCGAGATTTCTACTGGTGCTGCGATGGTCGACCCGGATTTGACGAAGGCGTTCACGCAGGACATTTCAAGGCTCGCTACTGACAAGCGCACAGGGTTTATGTGGGGTATCGGCGAGGGTCGTTGGTTGGGGGAAACGCTTCGCAACGTGCAGAAGGCTGCGAACAAGTCGTTTCAAATCAACGAATGGTTCGACAACGTGTACCGGGCTATGGCTTATCTCGACGAGTCAGACAAGGCGTTGGCGCGGGGTGCTACGGCTACGGAGGCTGCCGAGTCTGGCATCAAGTTGGCGAACAAGATTCTGCAAGATTGGGATGCGATGCTTCCGTGGGAGCGCACAATCATGCGTCGCGTGTTCCCGTTCTACGGCTGGATGAAGCATGTGTTGAAGTACACGTTCACGTTGCCGTATGACCATCCGATGCGGGTATCGGTGTTGACCAACTTTGCTGCGAACGAGATGGAAGATTACCGGGAGGGGATTCCTCAGTGGATGGCGTCCACGTTCTTTATCGGCAAGGAAGGACCAGACACGAAGCAGTGGTCGGTGAACATGCGGTCAGCCAACCCGTGGGCTGATGTGGCCCGGTACGCCGACTTTGATTCACGCGAGTACGGGTCTGGTGTGGTCCTCGGGTTTTTGACGCAGATGTCTCCGATCGCGTCGAGTGTGATGGAGTCGATGGGTGTCAGCCCAATGTCTGGTCGTGCCCGGTTGTACCCGGAGATGTCGTATGACCCGGAGACGGGGCGGTTGAGGTCGACGGCTCCCAGCATTCTTCATTCGTTGCCAAAGGCGATTGTTCCTCAGGTTGAGGGGGTCGCTGGCCTCGTCGAGTTGGCTGGCATCAGTTCAGGTAGTAGAGAACTTCGCAACATGCGGGTCAACAACCCGGATGCGTTTGTTGCCCGTATCTGGTCGTCGTTCGGGTTGCCGTTTGCGCCTCGTAGACGGTCGCGTTCGTTCGAGTTGCAGAAGTCTGCGTTGGCTCGTGAACAGGCTGCTGGTGACGCGGTGAATCGGGCGTTGCGTACAGGCGACTGGGGTGATGCGCTAGGATACGAACAGGCGCGGATACGTGGCCAAGTGTTCAAGGTCGACAATCTGTATGCGCTGGCAAAACGCAACCCAGAACTATTGGAGGTGATCTTGAGTGCCTCGAGTCGGTGATACACACTTTCCGTATACGGCTAAGGGACGCAAGCAGGCTAAGTCTGCTGCGAAAAAGTCGGGCAAAAAGGTCGCCCATAAGAGAGGATCGTACTAATGAACTACCGAGACATACTTGAACGGGCTGTTGTCACGTTCGTGCAGGCTTTTCTGAGCGTGTTCGCGGTCGCCGATCTGGCTTCAGCCGAGGCTGCCGCGGTCGCTGGTGCTGCTGCTGTCCTCAGCCTCATCAAGGGCGTAGCGGCTTCCCAGTTCGGGGACGGTTCCCCATCTGCCCTGTCGTAACTTGGCGGCAGCGTAATGCTTTAGTTCGCGGCGGTACCTGACTCGTTGACGGGCTGTGTACCCGCCCCATATGCCGAACTCTGATTCGAACTCAAGGGCGTAGTCGAGGCAGCAGTTGTTGACCGGGCATGTCCGACAGGTCGCGACGGCTTCCTGCTTGGTGTGGATGGAGAAGAACGTCTCCGAGTCCATGTCTTTGCAGGATGCCTGTTCACGCCACCATTCGCCTTTGGCTATCGCCCTGAGTCGTCGTTCAGAATGGTTCAACTTCCGCCGTCTGGTCTTTCACCCATGCGAGGGCGTCGTCTACTAGGGGCCGTTCGAGGTCGTCGACGGGTCCAAACTTGTCGCGGAACTCGTCGCGCAGTTCCCGTGTCACTCCGGGTGCCGTCATACGTGACCTGATTTGCATTCGTTCCCCTTCTCCTGCTTTGATCTTAGTGACCACGGTGCCGGGGTTCAGGGATTCCCTTGCCTTGTCGATCGCTGCTTTAGTGGAAGGTGGAGGGGGTGGAGGGGGTGGTGGTGCGCTATCCGCTGGTTCCTCGACGATCGGCGGCGACATCGACGACGCCACGGTGTCCCACTGCTCTTCTACGGTGGGGAGCGACACGTCGAACGCACGTCTGAGCGCCATGACTTCGGCGCATTTGACTGCCATCTCGGGTCCGTACTGTTTGTTCGACCCTGATTTGGCGTACCGGCCTCTGTATCGGAACGGATGCGACATGTCCTTACGGTACACTTCGACAACTGCCCACCATTCTTTGTCGTTATCACCTTCCTCCATGACGGCCAGCCCGTCGAGTTGGTGGGACTGGTGTGCCAGATGCAGCAACCCGTCTCGTGTGACGTATGTGCTCTTGCCGGATTTGTTGCCGATGAGTACAACGTGTTTGAGTAGGGGGTCGAAGCCGTACCGGTTGCAGACTTCGACGAGTGCATGTGTCGCCGTGTCGTTCGGGTTGAGTCCCAGATATTTGAGGACTTCCTCCTGCTTTTCTGGTGTGATGGCCGGGGCCTTCACTATCGCTGTCATTTTTTTTCCTTCTTTCCACTTGTTGATCGTCTTGGATGAATGATAGTATCGAGGTGTGACAGAGCCACAGCGTTTAGGTCAAGCCATGCCAGTTATCGCCACTCGTGGCCGACCGTCTGCTTTGCGGCAGATGATCGCCAAGTCTGGCGCCCCGATGTACTTCGTCGCGGGGGTGTCGGGGATAGACCCGTCCACGTTGTCGAAGTACGCCAACAGGCGTCTACCGATACGCCATCACCACATGCTCGCTTTATGCGGGGTGTTCGAATGCGACCCGGAAGACTTGATGGATGAGGACGACTCCGAGTAGTTGGGAAGTCGTTCATTGCGAACGGCCGTTTACTCAAAACGGGTTGTACGGCCGGGGCAACCACTACACCCGGGCCAAACTGGTGAAGCCGTGGCGTGAGGCGTTTGCGTGGCTGGCTAAGAAAGCCCGCATCCCGCACATGGACAGGTGTCTGATTGTTGCCACACCCCACTTGTCTGACAACAGGTTGCAGGACACAGGTGCGTGTTTCCCTGCGGTAAAGGCTGCGATCGACGGGTTGGTCGACGCAGGGGTTCTCGACGATGACGGACCCGAGCATGTCACCGAGTTACGTTTCTTCCGACCAGTCGGCAAGTCCGACCTCGGCAACGCTTTGGTTGTAGAAGTCCACCGACTCGCGTAACGAGCAGCAGCACTCACGTCTGCCTTCGTTGTCGTAGCAGGATCGTTTATGTGCCCACTTCGTGGAGGGCGATTTCCATTCCGAGTCCACAGATTTGTTCTTCGACACTCAACATTGCTCCTTCGTCGTTGTTCACGTTGCTTATCCATTCCATTTGCTCGAGCATCCACACGGTTTGCACCGCCGCGACTTGGGCTAGTTGGGTGGAGTCAAGTTCTTCTAACAGGCTGCGTGTACCTGATCGGCTGAACGACTGGTCGTGGTCCCACGCTGCCCGCAGCAGACCTACGGCGATTTTCCCTGCTTGTATCACAGGATGTCCAGAAGGGTCGGTTCTTCTCGGCTCTCCTGTGCCTTCGGGTTCAGCCATACTACTTCTGTCCTCTTGCCTCGTGGCTTGATGTCACGGGTCCAGTCGTCTCCCTTGCCCCGTTGACTTGCTGTCATTGTAGTAACCCGGTCGAACTCGATTCGTGTCCAACCTGATGTATCTAACTGGTTGTAAATGGGGTGGTCGTACCCGGATACTACTGCGTAACCGTTTACGCTGATCAGGGTGTCAACCATCCGATCGTGGTCCTCGTTGCTCATTTCGTGGGCGTAGTACTCTGTCTCTACACGGGTGTCGTGAACATACGGAGGGTCCACGTAAAGCACCGTCGTTGCACCATCCCAATACTCGATGCTCTCAATGGCATCTCGTTGATCTACCTGAACGGCGCTGAGACGGTCGTAGATGCCACCTAATCGGTTTATAAGCGATTTCCACCCGGAGGTGACCGCCGACTCCCCGGAGACGCTTATAGCGGCTCTGGACCAGTTGCCTTGGGTGCGGTAAACGCGGCCTACGACACTCTGGTTCATGTTGACAAACATCGCCCACGCCTGTTCAACAGGGTCGACCGGCTCGATCCCACCTTTGACTATGGTCAACGCTTTGACAAACTCCTCCTTGGAGTACAGCGTCGACCTGAGTCGTCGTTCCAGTTCGATGGAGTGTTCGGGGTGTTGGATGACCCGGAACAGGTTCACAAGGTTGCCGTCAAGGTCGTTGTACACCTCAACAGGGGAGGGTTTACGGTTGAGCAGCACCGACCCGCCTCCGCCGAACACGTCGACAAAGAGTTGATCGTAAGGTATGAGCGGCAACAAGTCGTCCAACATGCCACCTTTACCTCCCGGCCATTTGAGTAGTCGAAGGCTCAAGTTTCTAGTCCAGAGAGTGCGGATTCGGCGATCTCCGTCCAGTTGACCCGCCACACGCTACCTACGTCACGAAGTACCATTTCGAAGTTCCCCATGAGCGTGCCCGAGGATGACAGAAAGTCGGCCATACCATCGAGGTAGTCGTTGAAGACCTGTTCGATTGCATGACCCGTCCCGTACTTGCTGTCGCCTCTAGCGTGCGACTCGACTACTGCCTCGTCTAAAGACTTACTCCAACCTTCGTCGTTGGTCATGTGAAGGTTCGCTGCCCACGTTTCCCGGTTCGACCACCCGTTGTACTCCCACCCCCACGTATCGTCCGGCCTGACAACCGCCGCCTCCACTTTTTCTGTGTGCCTGTGGGGGGGGCATTTCGAGCATTTCATGGCTTCTCTCCTTCCCTTCTCCTTGCCTGAAACGTGCATCGCACCAAGTCATTGGTTGCGCGCACGCTCCAACACGACCGTAGATGACCCAATGACAGAACCCCCACCAGACCGTCGGCCAGCATCGCCCACGCCACGCGTAGGCGGTCCTGCCGGTACTGGTCACGATGGTGGGGGTCGTCTAGCGACACCCGATCTACCCATATGCCATTCATGGCTTCTCTCCTTCCGTACCCCCCAGATGCTGGTATAGGGCTTCAAGGAGCACGCGGATCTTACACAACTCCCGTTCGATGCCACACAGGGCGCGGCCCTCCGTGTTCTGGTACTCCAGTGCCCGCTTTTGGCGGGCGTTCCATTCCTCAGCGTCGCTACTCAACATTGCTTTCCATCTCCTTCATTGCTTCGTCGATCATGTCGTTCAGTACTTGTAGTACTTCACCTGTCGGCACGTTCAGGTGTGCGCCTACTTCGTAGATGCAATGTGCCAAGTCTTTTACTTCAGCGAACCGGCCAAAGTAGTCTTGGATTTCAGACCCGAGGTGGCACTGTATGTCCAGATGAAGGTCACCCATCTTTGACATCGAGTGACTCCTTGTCGTTCATTGCGACACACTCCATTCCAGGTACTGCCTGTTCATTTCACTTATCTCCGCTCCGTACGTTCGGGCGGTGATCGGCCACTCTGACTGGGGGGTTGCGAATGCGGCGAAGTACTCCTCGAGTCCTTCGTCCGTTCCGCAGTCGGAGCAGACCCACACGGGGTCGTCTTGGATACCCCGTGTTGTCCGACTCAGGGCGTTGATTCCCTCCGGTTCCCGCATGTTTGCTTCACCGCATCTTGGGCATTTGTTCACGTAACTCTCCTTTGCTTGTTGTTTACCAACCCAAAGCCTCTATGGCGTTGAGAAAACAGGTGAAGACGAAGCCCCATATGGCGAACCACATGACCGCTCCGTACACCTCATCCACTGATCGTGCGGGCTATGCGCTCCGCCAGCCCGTCAACAACTTTGTGCACCCCTTCGTCGGGTTCGTCGAATGGCACCTCTATGGTGTCCAACCCGTATTGTTTCGGGTCGTCGCACCCCAGCCCGATGCCGACGACGTGGAGTCGCCGGTCGGGTAGTTGCGCCATCGCTTTGACCCGTCTGCATTGGGCTTCCAGAATGGCTCGCTGGTTGGTGAAGTCCTCGGCAGGCATTTGACCGTCTGTGTAGTAGAGCAAGATCCGGTCGGTTGCCCGTTGCGTGCAAAGCAGGTTGACGTAGGTTCGCATTGTCAACCCGTCGAGGTTTTGATGCGAGGAGTGCAACGCACCTAACCCCGATTTCGCTGTCTGGTCCCAAGGTTCGGCGAAGTTCTTGACGAGTTGAAGGGTCATCAGCGACCTGCGGGTCAACGACGAATCTAGGTCTCGGGCAATGTCTTCTCTGAGACCTTCGTCGTCTTCCATATCCGTTTCGTCGAAGTAGTAACTCGAGCCGGTGTGCCCCGATACGGCAAACGGGATACCTAGTTTGTCAAGCAACGTGGCTTGTGCGTATGCGAGTTGCCGTAGTTGTTTGATGGCTTCGCCGTCGGTGGAACCTGATTGGTCGACGCCGATGAGCACAGCGTAGGAGCGTTTCCGGGGTTTCTCGATTCTCCGAAACGCCCGCCGGTTACCGGTTGGTACTCGTGCAAGTTTGCTGCCATGCAACCTTCCTCGCACAAGGTTCGGTACCGACGCCGACCTCCTGTTCAGACCAAGGGCGTCAGCCAACTTGCGTTGCGCTCCGTGGATCTGCCCTTGAACGTCAACTTCCAACCGGCTGGCTTCGTCGAAACCACCTTCAGCAGGGTATTTCCACCCCGGAAGTAGTTTGATCTTGGAACTAACCATCCGCTTGGAGTAGTTGGGTCGCAGGACGACGGCCACGTACTCCCCTTCTCCGGAGTCTCCAACCATTCCTGAACCTCCGGGGAGTTGCATGAGTTCGCTGAGAGTTTCCGATTCTTCTCCGGCTCGGGCTGCATTCATCGCTTCAGCGATTTCTGCCATGCCGGGTGCGTCAACTTCACCGGGGTCGCTGACCCCTCGATTTGCCCGGTACTCGGTTCGACCTTCAGATTCAGCATTAGCGGTACGCGAAGCCCGCCTCTGCATATTGTTGCGGGCTTCTTCCATTGTTTTCTTGTCGCGAAGCCGCTGACTTTCTTTCAGTTTGCCGTCGGACTCCATGTCCTTACCTGATTGCATCGTCTTGGATGCGGCACGACCCGATCCTGTACGCGAGCCGTCTTCGGAGTCGTCTTCGTCGGACTCGGGTCGTCGATGTTCGAACAACCCGTATGTTTCCCGGGCATACTCGGTGAGTACCACAGCAGCAGCAACAGAACCCGCTGTCGATTTGGGTTCACCGACTTTGATTATCTTGGCTACAACGGGGTCGTTGAGACAGGCCAGCACTGTGCTTGACTTCAGCGTCGGCTTCAGGTCGTATCCGTGTTCGAGTTCAACCTCGACAGCGACTCCGACCTGGTATCCGACTGCACCTTCGTTGATGCCTTCTCCGGTGGCTGCCCGCGCTATGAGTTCATGCACGAGTCGTTCCATCTGTTGTCCCAAAGCAGATCGGCTGTCGCCAACTGCTTTGTTGATCCGGGCATCTTCGAAAGCGTTCGCTATGAACGGTGCTTCCGGGTTGAACCAACTCGCTACTTCCAATGCTGACAACGGGCGTGGACCTGCGCTGCGGGCATCAGGGTCGGTGATCGGCACCAACCCCTCGTAGCAGTTTACTTCGAACTTCTCTTTGAACTCTGGTGGAAGTACCTCCAGAAGGTCTTGTATCCCTGTGTAGAGAAGGTCGAAGAACTCCTTGTCGCAGGGTTTGGTGGACCCTTGGCTGATGTGGGCTGCTTCGTGCAGCAGGAACCCGACGTTGATGTGGTAGAGGCAACGATCCGGGTCGTCGTCGCACACACACGGGTTGTCGGGGTCAACACCAGCAAACGAGGGCCACACCGGTAGGTGTATCGTGTCGCCGTCGGTGCAAGGCCCCAACCCGGATGTGTTCAGGCAGACTCTGATTCCGGGGTCTCCCGCCGAGGTTCTCACAATGTCTGTGAACCTCGGCAGGAGCCGTGCCGCTACCCTCGCCGCTTCGGCATACGCTTCGAATGTTCCGGCTTCACCAGTAACTTCGATGCCCGGATGGTCGAGGTTATCCAACGTCGTCACCTTCTTCCGGTATGCGAGACAGGAGTTCGACGATCGGGTCTTCCGCTCCGGCAATCAGGTCTGTCGCTGTCGGGTTCTGGTACTTGTCCCAGTTGTGGTGGTCGAGTACGTGCATGACTTTGCTGAACGACTGGGAGTCCATTCGTTCGTACACTTTCGACATGGCTTCCCGCACCGGGTGGTATTGGAGTAGTTCCACGAAGTTCATCAGTGACCGTGTGCCTGCGGTTATACCGAGGCTGCCGTCGTCGATGTTGCTTCGAAGGTCACTCCATGCCATCAACCCGCATACAACCTGCCACGCTGGAACCCTGTCTAGGTTCTTTGACTCGACGTGGTTGAGGAGTATCTCTGCTTCGATCACCGTGTCCGGCCACCCGACTGAGATGTGCGACAACCTGTCGGCATCTGCTTCGGATAGTGGCAGCAAACCTGCGTACTGGGGCATCCAGTCCGGGTTCCCTGTTGCGATAACGAAGTTGTGTTCATGCTTGAGCAGGATTCGTCCGTCGTAGGCATCCAACGCGAGTTGCTCTGAGTCGTCGAGGACGGGTCGTGCCACATGCAGCACAGCGGGTGGTGCAGCGTTCCACTCGTCGATACATATGACTCCCGGTCGCCCAAATGATCGGGCTAGACGGGATTGCACCCACTCTGTGGTCGAACCTTTCAGTTCGTAATGCCCGGTCACGTCTTCTCGTTCACTTGTCTCTCCGAGCGGGATACGCTCGAATGGGACTTGCATCAAGAAGGCCATGTGTCGGGCCAACTGTGTTTTCCCTACCCCGGAGGGACCCCACATCATCGGCACCTTTCCTCGTTTGAGGTCGACAGCCACCGAGTAAACGAGGCTGTGGTGGTCGATGAAGGTTGATTCCTTCGGGATTTTGACCCGGTCCGCTTCGGGGAACGATTCGGGGTCGTATTTCGGTAGTTCCACTCCCTTTGGCCCGTATGAGAAGGCGTCAGGGGTTGGTACCTTTACGACACCCGATTGTTCCCCGACCTTTTCGGGGTGCACAACGATGGGGTCCACGACCTCACGTTGTTCTGGGTGTTCTGGTTTTCTTAGCACTTGCTCTTGCTCCTTCCAGTCAAGAGTTGGTGGCTGAAGCCACCCCGAACAGCCCCGCCCTTGGTGGGGAGGGAGGGGCGGGGCTGTAGGGGCTGGTGTCAGAAGTTCTCGACTGTGCGGGCCGAGATCACCAGCAGGTTGTCGTCGGAGTCGATCGCAAGGACCTTTTCGCCCCTTACGAACACGACTTCCAACAGGTCTCCTGCACGGAGAGTATCGCCTTTGGTGATGCGTGTCACCTTGCCGACGAGGCCGCTGACCGGTTCGTGTACTTCGTACCGGTACCTTCCCGGTGCCACTCGCGTGACTGGGAATCGCCTCGAGCGGTGCAGGTCTGACAGCGTGGAGTTGATCGAATCAAGGTTGTTGTGCTTGATTTGCTTCGATATCTCCGTGGCTGCCCAGGCCCGCGACGGGTTGTGCTCGATTACGGCGAGTACCGAATCACGCAACCAACCCTTCTCGCGCTTCATGGATGTGTCCATAGTTTCCACCTCCTCTCTGAACTTCAGTCCGCTGCGCTTGTCCCCAGCGGAACCCGGCAGGTCGGTCAACCCGAACAGCCGGTCAAGTTTGGATTCGAGGTTGACTTTCACGCCCACTCGATCGCATTCTCCTTCAAGGTGCCACCTCCCAAGGCTGCACAGTATTTCTGTCCACGCCTACTATTATACATGAAGTAGACGGGGTTGTCAAGAGTAGGCCCCGAGGTCTTTCATACACCGAAAGGGTTTGCGTTGTCGAGCAGCCAACCCATTCCGTAGCCGATCAACAACCCAGCCACAGCGAGCATAAACGCCCAGCCCACGTAGGTAGCGAACTTCACCATCACGCCTCCTTTCCTTCTAGTACCTGCGTGTTGTGCCTCGCGTTGGCAAGGGTTTCACGCATCGACTCGATCATCATTCTGATGTACTCAGGTGACGCACCTTCAGGCAGTTCCATGCCTGCGAATACTTGTTGTTCTTCTACTTCCGTCATAGGAGCCTCCGTTCCTTTCTAGCCCCCGATTAGGGGTCGCCAATCGGGTCCAAAACTTGATGCCCGCCTGATTTCTTCTTCGAGTTCCGCTTCTTCCCGCTTAGCGGATAGTGCCACGAGTGCTTCCTGTACTACAGCGGAAGGCGACTCGTGTTTGAACTCGGCCCACAGCCACTCTGGTACAGTGACTGAGAACCGCCTTGCTGGTGGGGTACGCATAGCCAACCTCCTTTCCTCACTCATCGGTCGACTCCTTCGGCCATCCAGCCTGTGTAGTGCCCGCCATGCTCGTCATGCCACGCTTCGCACGTCGGGCAGACGGCGAGGTCGTAGTCAAAGTGGCCACCTACAACTAATCGCTTTCCGCAGGCGTACCTTTGCTTGCTGTCGGCGAAGTTCTTGAACAGTCCGAAGTGGTTCATCGGCGTGGAGTTGATCGAAACCTCCTCACTACTCATCGGTCGACTCCTTCCGCGAGCACGCGTACTCGGTTGCGGTAACCTTCCCTCCGAAATACGAACTCGAAGGCTTCTCACTAAGAGCCTTCTCGATGAGGAAGGCGGTCACCTCCCTCATCATTTCCTCATACTCCGTCATCAGTCCCACACCTCCCCAACCACCTCATACCAGTTGTTGAGGTCTTCGAGGAGTTCATCGAGTTCGCGCTTGCTCTGCGCCGGGTAGTGCCACACCCCGGCACCGATCTCTGCCTCGGTGGCCTTCCGCCAGACATCAACTCCCATGTCGGCGTTGGCCTTCCAGAACACCTGTATGCGTACCTTGTCCTTGCCTTTTGTCATAAATGGAACCTCCAGTCCCGTGGAGGCAATCTGCCTCGTCTTCGGTCGAGAATCGAACTCGTCCACTCCCACTCTCGTATCCCGCGAGGCCCGTGGGGGTGTCACCATGCCGAAGGCCGTGGGGTGCCAAAGCCCTCCTTCCGCTATGACAGTCGGAGCCGGTCTGCGAGGCAGACCGACTCCGGCCGTATCTCTAGAACGACACCGTGATGGTGTGCTCTCCGAGCCGGAATGACTCCGGCCGTATGTCGTGGATTGCCTTCACCATGGCTTTCCGTACGGGATCCCAATCGGCTTTGGAAGCCAGATTACGGTCCCGAAGGAACTCCCACGTCGGATAGTAGAGGGACGAGATTGCCCCCGGATTGCGTTCGTGCTTGTGCACTTCGCGTCCGCTACCGTCGGTGATGGTGATGAGCGTCCACGTCGGATTGTCGCTACTCTTGGATTCACGAGCACCACCGGAGCGGCGTCGTGCTGGCTTTGCTGCCTTCCATTCCTCGACTGACTTCGTTGCCGTGTCGTCGTCGCTAGCGAGGACTTCTAACGTCTTCGCTATTGCTTCGGCGGCATCGACATCGACTTCCACAGTCGTGGTCGGGAGGGCGGCTTTCACGGCGGTCCAATCAATGTCAAAGGCTTCCGGTGTGGAATCCATGACTTTGACTAGTTGGCGTGTCCACTTTACGTCCGGGCCATTTACGGTCCGAGCGACGGTGGTAAAGCCATCCAAGGCATCGACGAGGGACGCGTAGTCCATCATCTACTCCTCCTATGTATGTACTCCGGTATCTCCGGAGCGTCTCCTTCTCCTGTCCTCACAGGGGAGACATCAACTACAATAGCACCTCGGTGCTATCTGCTGGAATATGGATCGATTAGACACCACCAGTCCCAGTTTGACCGCCAACCGGCGCATAGGGGGGGGAT
>Ga0208156_1000391_pt1 | contig 17846 bp, 14 predicted proteins | sample 1_EtaG_FD_184073 | JGI IMG/M metagenome (GOLD analysis project Ga0208156, IMG submission 184073) | Marine viral communities from the Subarctic Pacific Ocean - 1_ETSP_OMZ_AT15124 metaG (SPAdes) (version 2) | ecosystem: Environmental > Aquatic > Marine > Oceanic | place: Pacific Ocean | collected...
TGGGGTGGTCCATTTGATTATGGAGATTTCATTCTTGTTAAAGGAACACCAGATAATCATAAAGATGGTGTGTATCAAGTGAGGGATACGATGAATTCAAAGTATGTTAATTATGTTGATATTTTGGAGTCCAAAAATGTAAAACCATATAAGTATGAAAATGTTCACATATATAAAATGAATTGGACAGATAATATACAGTTAGTAAATAATAAATGAAAGGGAAATAAATGACAGACAAATCTGAATTAAAAGTTGGTGATTGGGTTCATGTTATAATGGTTGGAATTAATACTGAAAAAAATGAACCGGCTTACCAAATAGAAAGTATTGAAGGAAATGAATATATAGTAGTTCAGACGGAAGGTTCATATCAACATAGAATGAAAGTTAAAAAAGGAAAATTAAGGAAATTATAAAATAAGAGGTTATAAATGAAACAATTAAGTGAAGCCCAATTACAGGAAAATTGGGATAAATTAATACAGGTTATAAAGGATACATTTGAAGATGGAAGCGAACGCCGCGAAAAACTTCTAAAAATGTATCACGACCTTGAGGATAGGATGATAATGGCACCTGCTTCTGGTAAAGAGGAATTCCATTATTGTCATGTAGGTGGTTATGTAGAACACGTTCTGCATGTTGTAGATACAGCACGAAAGATGTCGGACACTTATGAAGCCGCAGGTGGACATAAGAATTGGACAGACGAAGAACTTGTCTTTTCCGCCTTACATCACGACTTGGGTAAAGTTGGTGATTTAAATGATGAATATTATGTTCCACAAGATAATGATTGGAGACGTAAAACTCTTGGTGAAGTTTATACATCCAATACAGATATACCAAATATGAGAGTACCAGATAGAGCACTTTTTCTCTTACAACATTTCGGAGTGAAAGTTAGTTTAAATGAAACTCTTGCAATCAAACTTGCTGATGGGTTATATGATGAGGCGAATACATACTATATGAAAGTGTTTGATTCAAAACGTTCTCTCAAAAATCATTTACCATTCATTCTTCATTGGGCAGACCACATGGCAACAACGGTAGAATATGATGAATGGAAACGTGGTGATGAAGATGAGAAAGAAGAAATGGAAAGTAGAGTAGAAAATATAAAAAATGTTACTGTGACAAAACAAGACCAGAATGGTGTTCCACAGAAACATGAAGATCCAGTTTTAGAAAATAAACATAAAGACTTATTTGATGAGTTGTTTGGAGATAAATCATGATTGTAGAAATAGTAATATTAGGATTAGTTGTTCTTATAGAAGGATATATAATATGGAATTTAACAAGAAAAATAGAATTACTTGAAACATGGATAGAAAATTTTGGTGATAAGGTTAGTCAAGTTCAAGATGATTTAACAGCAATAGATTCAACAGGACATTTCGAATCAGATGATGAGATAGGTTCTATATTTGCATCAATAAAAGAAATAATTAATGATTTAAATAACTTTGTAGAAAATGAGGAAACAAGTGAGTAAGGCCACAACACCAGTAAAGAAAAAGAAAACACCTAAGAATTATTATTTTAATCAGACGACTGAAAATGCTATTATTAGGTATAATAATACAGATGATGTAAGATTAAAAAATAAAATTTATAATGAACATATTTCATATCCATTTGATAAATTAGCAGAAAATATAATTCATACATTTAAGTTTTATTATTTTGATGTTCCATCAGAACAAGTAAAACATGAAGTAGTTTCTTTTCTTGTTATGAATATGCATAAGTTTAAGGAAGGTAAAGGAAAGGCTTTTTCATATTTCAGTATTGTTGCTAAGAATTATTTAATTCTTCATAATAATAAGAATTATAAGAATTATAAGATTCATGATAAAATGGATGTACTTGATTATGGTAATAACATTCGTGCTAAGCAAGAACTTAAAGAAGTTGCAAGTTTTAATCGAGAATATGTTGATCAGATGTTAGAATATTGGAATGAAAATCTTACTAATATATTCAGACGACAAAAGGATATTCTTGTTGCAGATGCTGTTTTAGAAATGTTTAGACGAAGGGAAAATATAGAAAATTTTAATAAGAAGGCTTTGTATATTCTTATTCGTGAAATGACTGGTTCTAAAACTCAACATATTACTCGTATTGTAAATCTTATGAAGAAATATAATACGGAACTTATGAGAGAATTTTCGAATACAGGACAAATTGACACGGCAAATACTGGATCATTTTTATAATAATTTAATAAAATAAAGAAGTACTCACTTGAGTACTTTTTTATTGCCCATATAAGCCAAAAAAAGGGGTCTTACGACCCCTTTTTCATTATCCGATAATAGCTATTTACGGAATAAACCCACCAACACCAATAAAGCGACTAAGCCAGCGAAACCGGATTCGCCGAATTTATCTATGATAGCTGTCAGGTTACCTATTACATTTACGCCAAAAACACCACTTCCAAACAATACTTCGCCAACGGCTCCTATTGCTATAAAAGAGGTCATTAGATGAACTAAATCGTCTAACCAACTTTTGACTAATGTGATGACTTCCTTCATTGTTTTCTCCCGTTTGTTATTCTTATCATTTAACAAAAAAGGGATTTTTAACTTCCGTTTTCTGTTGTTGGAATTGTATTTCCAACATAAATAAATATAATATATACGATATTTCTTATTTGCATATATATAGATCAAAGAAAAGTATATTTTTAGGTTATTTCATATTTATATATGAGTTATAATATCTATTTTTAAATACAATATGAGGAAACCAAAATGAGTCAGGATTACGAATTATTTGAAGGTAAATCACTATCATCATTATTCAAGGATATTTATGATAATTCCAAACATAACAAAAAACAACTTGAAGTATTAGTTGGTGAAGTTGCTGGATTTATCAAGGATGGGGATATGGCTATTCAGTTAATTCCTATGATAAAAGAATATTTGGATATAAATGTAAAGAATGATGAACAACTTGTTAAGTTGGCCACGGTTGTTCAACGATTAATTGCTGCCGAACAGAAAGGTGGTAGTGAATCAGAGTTCGGTTTATCGGACAAAGAGAAAGAACAATTACTTAAAAGTATAGATGATGTAGTTGTTGACATTCAAAAAAAAACAGACGAAATCACAGAAGATATACAAACAGTTAAGGAAAATTAATGGGTTGGTTTAAAGATAAGGCCGGTGAAGCACTTGATTTATTTACTGGTAAAGCAGAAGGTTATGCTACTTTACAGGATGTTCATAGTGCAATTAAAAATACACCTATTCCTGAATTTTATGAGTTAGAATTGGCAGAAGTTATAGAAGTTTGGGTAGATGAAGAAGATTTACCTCCAATTGAAACTGGAGAAAATATAGGAAATCCCGACTGGTCAAAGTATGGTTGGATTAAGGCACGATTATTTTATAGTAGTGTTAATGAAAAAGATTATCGTATTATGAAACCGATGAATACTAATATTAAAGAGTATCCATATCCAGGAGAAGCAGTTATTGCTGTTCAATATGTTTTAGGTGGAGAAGAAGAGTATTATTATGATCAAAAAATAAATTTTTATAATAGTGTAAATACTAATTCTTATCCTGGATTCAGTAAGTTTTTAACTCATTTTACAAAGGACACTGTACGTGAAGATTATAAAGAAAATTTACCAACAGTAGCTGATCTTGGTATAAGACAATTAAATGTAGAAGAAGGTGATATAGCATTTAATGGGAGATTTGGTCAATCTATTAGATTTGGAAGTAATATAAAAAATGTTATTAAAGATGATAAAATAGTAGATGTTAATACAGGAAAAGAAAAATCTCCAAATATAATTATAAGAGCTGGACAAGGAGAAGTTCCAACTATAAAAAATAAACCAGTAAAAGAAGATATAAATAAAGATGGTTCTTCTTTGTGGATGACTACCGATCAATTAGTTCCACTTACTCATGAGAGAAGTAAAGTTAAAGATTTGGATCCAAAATTTAGAACAGATAGTAGTGGAAAACAAATAATTTTAAATTCTGATAGAATAGTTTTTAATTCAAAAAAGAGTGATACGTTTTTATATTCTACCCGTGATATAAATTTAGTTAGTAAAAATAGAATTGTTTTAGAAGGACATGACAAAGTATATCTTGGTACTGCACCAGAACAAGGAAAAACAACGGGATTTCCAAGTGGTGATGTACCTCAGATTGAACCAGTATTGAAGGGTGACCAGACAATGGATCTTGTAGATAAATTAATTGATTATTTAATTGAGTTTAGTATTACTATGCAGAGTGCAAAGGGATCAGTTGTAGATTTTGTAGTTCCAGTATCAGGTATTAAAGAGGGGTGTATGGGATTAGAAGGATCACTTAAATTATTAAAAACTCGATTAAATGATCCAAAGAGTGATATAGTAAAGACAGGATAATATGGCACATAGATGTAAATCAATAGCAGGACAAAAAGTAACATTGGGACCAGGTGATAGACTAATACCAGGATGCGAATTAATAGATGGTTCTGCTTTTATAAATGGTGATGAGATTGGTTCATGTTCAATTCCACAAGTTGAAACAAAAGAGGAATGTGAGTCTGCAGGTGGAACTTGGATTCTAACTTGTGAGGGTGGAACTGAAGTATTCGCTCCCCTTATCATTGGTGAAGATGATATGTGTGCATATGCAGGAGCGAATGGTTGTTCTGTATTATGGCCAGATGTTGGTAATGATTTATTTCAGTTTGATTCAGGAGAAACTGTTCCAGTAGGAACTCAAATTCATGCAGGACAAGTTAAAGATGGTGGAACTTGGTTCGGTGCACCACATATTGTAGAAAATGAAGGAGCAATAGCGGGTCCTGATCCTCTTACCGCTAGTGATCCAGAAGAAGATGAAGATAAAGGTTTTTGTGTGGGGGCAGGAAGTGTTAATTTACCTACCGATGATGAAGAAGATTGGCTTGCACAATTAGCAAATTTGGAAATCCCCGATTTACAGGCATGGATGTTATCTGGATTCACTGCGAAAATACAAGAGATGATGGGTAAACTTAATAAGGTATTGGGGAAGTTATCAGCAGAAGTTGATAAAATAATGGCTAAAGCAGTAATTGATCCAGAAGATGTTTGTACTCCTCCCGTAAAAAGGGCCATTAAAACTATGTTGGATGTGATGGCTTGGATGATGGAAATGATGGTAATAATAAAAGAGATAATTAAAGTTATAAAGATTATTAGAAAGGTTATAAAAATAGTTAGAAAGATTTTAAAATGGACACCACCATATATAGTTCCAATAGTTGAAAAATTAATGAAAGTATTAAACATTATGGGATTAGTTGATATGTGTGTTGCTACTTTAATAAAGGCAGTTGGTAGATTTACAACAATTGTTCCTGTATTACAGGCACAACTAATGAGTATTTTAGCAATGTGTGCAGTACAAGCCGGTGATTCACCTCCAGACAGTAAAGAAGCCTGTGAGGCAGCAGGTGGAACTTGGATAGATCCACAAGATTTAAAAGATTTACAAGATATGTATGATAAGATATCTGCTGAAAATTTAGGTATTGATGAAGATGAATCCATTGGATTTTGTTCTATAACAGAACATTTAGATAAGAAATCTTGTGAAGAAGCAAGTGGTACTTGGACAGATTTAGATACCGATACAGATTTTGGAGAAGTAGATACTACAGCACTATCAAATGAATTAGTTAAACAAATGGAAGAATTAAATAGATGTTTTGCAAGTCCAGTATTACAAGATTATTTAGAAGACTTATAAAGGAGTAATAAAATGAAGAAACAAGAGTTATTAAAAATAATTGAAACTGTAGTTCGTAAGGAAGTTAAAAAACAAATGAATGAGATATTTATTAGAGAAGAAAACTCATCTCAACTTTCCGAATTAGTTTCAAAACCATTAACTGAAAAAGAGTTTAAAGAACCTATTAGAAAACAGTATAAAACTAAACCTAAAAAAGAGGTTCATTATACATCAAACACAGCTCTTAACAAAGTGTTAAATGAAACCGCCGGTGGAGTTCCACAAGGTGAAGGTGGAGCACCACAAGTTGGAGGATATGAAGATTATCCTACTTTAAGTGGTGAGGTATTTGATTCGAGTAAGATAAATGATGTTTTAGCAGGTTCACCACCAGGAGTAGCAACTACTGAGGCCGCAAAACAGAAAAAACGAGATATTGGAGCAGTTCAAACTATTAAGAATGCAAGAGTAAATGTTGACCAAGTTCCAGACCATGTACAAGATGCATTAACAAGAGATTATTCAGATGTTATGAAAGCAATAGACCAGAAAAAAGGTGGTGGAACGAATTATCGTCCATAAGAGGTGAACAATGGCATTAGATAAACAATTTCTAAAGTATAAACTTGAGAAGATTAAAAATAAAAGAATCTTTAAAGACCAGGATTCAGAAACTAAAAAAAGAATTCGAAAAGAAAATTCCAAATTATCACAAGAGGAAGCAGATGCTATTCATTCTTATTTGACGGGTGAAGATAATATAGATAAATTTGATAATAAGTCTTTTTTAGATAATAGATTACCTGGAAATCTTTTTATAGGTAGAAATAATCAGTTAAATATTAGACAAGTTCAGACTAATCCTAAATCTAAAAAAACAAGATTATCAAGATTGTTGAAAAAATTTAGGACAATAGCCAAGTCAAATATAGATGCAGCCAAACAAATAATAATTCTTAAAAAGATATTTGATAAATTAAATATTGTTTTTAGTTTTAATGAAATTAAATTTGATGGAAAAATACAAACGGGTGGATACCAATCGTCAGATGGTCAAGAAGGAATTACAGAAGATATTGAAGTAACCGATACTATTGAAAATACAGATGGAACTTTAAGATATGTTAGAAAAAGAATTATAGTAAAAGATGGTTTAATTGTAGGTCAACAAATAATAAGTCAGTAGGAGAATATAAATGGGAGCAAGAGAAAAAGATTTAAATCCAGATGTTTTCATTGGATTAAAACTTCCATTGGGATATTCTAATACAGGATATTTCAACCAAACTAAAACTACGCTTCAACAGGCAAAATATAACATTATAAATTTGTTAAAAACGATTCCTGGTGAAAGATTGGGACAACCAACATTTGGCTCACAATTACATACAATATTGTTTGAACCTTTGAATGAAGATTTTAGTGATATATTAGAAGATTCAATTAGAACATCTTTAGAAACGTGGTTGCCGTATATAAACATTAAAAATATAGAAGTTACAATGCCAGATTATAATATTAACAGAGTAAATATATCAATAGATTTTGGATTATCATTTGAGCCTGATAGATTCGGAACTGTATCAGTAAGTTTTGATCAATTTGAATCAGCGATTAATCAATAAGGGAGAAAGTAAATGGCTACAAAAGGAGTCAGTAAAGACGTAAAATATTTAAATAAAGATTTCTCTGGGTTTAGAGATGGTCTAATAGAATTTGCTAAAACATATTTCCCAAATACATATAACGATTTTAACGAATCAGACCCAGGTATGATGTTCATAGAAATGGCATCATATGTTGGTGATACATTATCATATTATATGGATGAACAATTTAAAGAAAGTATGTTATCTTTCGCAGAAGAAAAGAAAACCATATATGAAATATCACAAGGATACGGATATAAACCAAGACAGGCATCACCAGCATCTGTAACTCTTGATGTATTCCAAACTGTACCATCAGATCCTAATAATGTTGTAGATGAAAAAAGACAACCTAATGAAGATTATTGTCTTACAATACCAGGTGGAATGCAGGCTACATCAGGTAATGGTACGGTATTTAGAACAACAGGAGAGGTTATATTTAGAGATTCAAGTTCAGTGAGTCCAAGACAAGAAGATATTTTTGAAGTGGATGATCAAGATCCTGCAAATATTACAAAATGGTTGTTAAAGAAACAAGTACAGGCAGTTAGTGGAATGGTTACTACAGATTATATAACATTTGGAGCAGCAGAAAAGTATAAAAGGGTTGTATTGAAAAACAGTCCAGTATTAGAAATAATTTCAGTAACGGATAGTGATGGAAATAGTTGGTATGAAGTTCCATTCTTAGCACAAGACACGGTATATGCAGATTTTCAAAATACTGAAAATAATTCTCCTGATTTGGTAGAAGGTAGAAATTTTGCACCATTTCTTTTAAAACTTGTAAAGACATCTAAACGATTTAAAACATATATAAGACCAGATGGGAAAACTGAAATGAGATTTGGTTCAGGAGTTGCTGCGGGGGCAGGATCAGATGAAGAAATTATTCCAAATCCGTCAAATGTAGGTTCTAATTTACCAGGAACTCCAAGTTTTCTTGATACAGCATTTGATCCAGCAAACTTTTTAAATACAGAAACTTATGGTCAATGCCCAACAAATACAACGTTAACTATAAAATATTCTTATGGGGGTGGGATAGATGATAATGTAGCATCTAATAGTGTTAATAATATTACTTTACAAGCACCTGTATTTGATAGTTCTTTGAGTTTAGATTCTAATATAGAAACGTTAACTTTAAATTCCACGGCAGCATCAAACCCAGATCCAGCAACTGGAGGTAGTGGAGCAGAAACACTTGAGGATGTTAGAGTAAATGCATTAGCATACTTTCAAGCACAGAGTCGAGCAGTAACTAAGGATGATTATATAACTCGTGTTTATTCGTTACCACCAAAGTATGGTAATATAGCAAAAGTTTATATGATACAAGATGAACAGGTTGCGGCCGGAGGAGAAGAAGAAACTTCAAATCCATTAGCATTAAATATGTATATGTTGGGATATAACCAAAATAAAAAATTAGTTAGAATAAATGATGCAGTTAAAGAAAATATAAAAACATATTTGACTCAATATAGAATGATGACTGATGCAGTTCAATTAAAAGATGCATGGATATGTAATATTGGAGTTGAGTTTGCTATTCTTACTAAAAAAGGATTTAATAAAAATGAAGTGTTATTGAGATGTATTGATAGATTAAAATTTTATTTTAGTATAAATAAGTGGCAAATAAATCAACCTATAATTTTGGCCGATGTGGCATCTGAAATAGTTGGAATGCCCGGGGTTGCTACTGTAGTTAATCCACCTAATCAAGATCCTAATGAACAACAACAGTTAGTTGTAATTAAAAATAAAAGTGGAGAGGCCGATGGATATTCTAATAATTTATATGACGTTGCTGGTGCCACCTATAATAGTATAGTTTATCCGGCGGTAGACCCTACAATATTTGAAGTTAAATACCCCGATATCGATATTCAGGGTAGAGTAATGGGAGACTTATAATGCATTATTTTGAATATGCGACGAAAGATACAACATTATATGAAGTAAGTGAAAGTATGAATACTGGTCTTGATGAGATTCTTGAGATTAGAAAAGATATGAACGCAGACGGTTCAGTAGTAAATGTTTCTCGTGCATTAATTAAATTTGATTTGACTTATATTTCTAAATCAGTAGCATCTAATTTAATTACATCAGGATCAAAAACAAAATTTTATTTAAATTTATATGATGCAAGTTCAAGAGAATTAAATGTAACACAAACTTTATATGGATATCCTGTTAGTCAGTCTTGGGACATGGGTTCTGGTCGAGCACACTCTAATCCAATAATTGAAGATGGGGCAAGTTGGAAGTTTAGAGATAATAATGATACAGCAACTCCTTGGTATGGAAGTTATACCGCGTTACAAGGTAATACTTATGCAGATGGAACTTTAACAATTAATGAAGGTGATTATAATAATCAAGAAGTTACTATTGGTGGAGTTGATTTTACATTTGTGGCACCGACAATAGGTATACTTAACAACAGTTCCACTCAAATATTCGTAGCATCTGGATCAACAACTGGTAGTTCTGTTAATAATTTACGAAATACTATTAATAACACAGCAAGTGCTTCTTTACACGGATTACCTATTTCTGCAAGCTTTTCTGGAAGTGATTCTTCTAATTGGACTTATTTAATGTTATCTGGAAGTTCTGCAGGAACTAATTCTAATTTAACTGCAGCTTCATCTTCAGGGTTATTTGTATTTAGTGGTGGAACATCTGCACTTGCTGGTGGTACTGATACAACACAAACATTATCTGGGGGTGGTGGAACTTGGTATAGTGGAAGTGCATTAGATAGTGCAACTGCAACAATAACCATTTCAGATTACACCGAACTCAATGCTGGTGATAAAGTGAATTTGATTGCTGCAGATGGTACTAACTATGACTTTACTAATGGTGACCAAAGTTCGGTCAATGGTACATGGGAATCCGCAACTTCAAATAACCAAACCGCAACTAACCTAATGAATGTTATTAATACTTCATCGGGGCCAGCGGGAACTAGATTTACCGCTACGGTGGCTGGAGCAGTTGTTACGGCTACTCAAGCTACTGCTGGTACTGTTGGAAATACAAGTGTCACTCTTACAGACTCCGGCACTGCTGGTATGACAAAAACTAATTTTTCTGGTGGAACTTGGAGTGAATATGGATATGTAGCATCTCAATCTTTCACCCATGAACCATCAGATTTAAGAATGGACGTAACTGATATTACTTGGAAATGGTTACATAGTACAGTTCCAAATGAAGGATTTATGATAAAGAGAAGTGGTAGTATGGAGTATTCTACCACTGAAGATGAAGGAAGTACTACACATTATGGACATTTTTTATATTTTGGTAGAGATACACATACAGTTTATCAACCAAAATTAGAAGTAGTTTGGGATGATTCTAAATGGACGACTGGTTCATTATCAGCACTTTCTAATACCGAGGTTGAAGATATGGTTCTTTATATGAGAGGATTTCGTCCAGAATATAAAGAAACTTCAAAAGTAAAATTTAGAGTAGTTGGTAGAGCAAGGTATCCCGAAAAGTCGTATTCCACAAGTGGATATAGTACGGGATATACAACAGCAAAATATCTACCAAGTGGTAGTACATATTATGAAATTAAAGATGCATATACAGAAGATGTTATTGTACCATTTGGAAGTGGTTCAGTAGTAAGTTGTGATTCTACAGGAAATTATTTTAATTTGTGGATGGATGGATTACAGTCAGAAAGATTTTATAGAATAAACTATAAGGTAGTAAGTGGTAGTGGAACTGCTGATGAAACCGTTCAATATTTCGATGAGAAACATTCATTTAAAGTAGTGAGATAAAAAATGCCATATTCAACAGATGAATTAGATAATCTTCCATTTTATCAAAAACTTACGAAACAAGATGAAGTAAGATATTGGAATATAATAAATGAGAAAACTGCCTCGGGAACTATCCAGAATGGTACTTTACGGGATAAATCTGGAAAAATTATTTTATTTGAAGATGTTCCTATAGATGTAAATGGAGAACCATTAGGACAAGGAACTGATGGAACAAGTTATGAAATAAATCATGCTCTTAATTATATCGATGGATATTTTGACTATGAAGATACAGAAGAAGAACTTAATAAAATAATCAAACGAGAATTTACGGAACTCTAATGCCAAAGAAAAAACAATTAACCTCAACACCATGGGGATTATCAAGATTAAAATCAAAAGATTTACCTCTTATTGGAATAAACGGGTTAACTGATTCTGGTGAGGTATTTGGAAGTAATCCAAAAGATATTATAGAGTATCATGTATATGACACGAATGATAATTATATAGCTTCTGGTGAAATTTCTGAAATACCTACTAATTTAGATGTAGGTGCTCATGTTAGAAGTCTTGGTTATGAACGTGGGACTTATAAAATAGTATATAATTTTTTAAGACAAATAGGTGGTTCTAGTAAATTTGTTTTAACTAAGAAATCAGATAAATCTATTTGGGATGGTTTACATCTTATAGAACCAGACGGTAGAATTATTGCCGCCCAATTGGAAGAAGGTGCATTAGTACCTTTAACGGTTGAAGGAAAGGCTATAGAATTACTGCTACAAGAAGATAAATTTTGGATACAAGAGGTATCACCATCTCGAACAGAAATACGACTCCGACCAAATCCAGCAATAGATGATCCAGATTATTATGAACAGTTTAGAATATTGGGATATACCTGTTTATCTTATTCTGATATAAGTGGTGAATCTTCTGTAACTATTAATGGTAATGTAGCAACAATAGATGGTGAAGGAATTAATTTAAATGATAAAATGGCTGGTGGAACTCTTAAAATAAGAGAAGCCTTTGTTATAGATGAAGATGAAACTCCCGAAGTAATATCAAGATTTGTTCCAGAAGTCGAACTTCAAACTTTCCCCCCGGCAAACAATTTAGTAAATAATGGTGATTTCTTTGATGGAATTAATGCACTCGAAAAGGGTGGTGGTAGTACAAATCATGATGTGGTTGATGATATTCTAAATCCAGGTAATAGTAAGTGGTGTTTAAAAACTACTTCGGCTGATAAGAATAATAATTATGAATTGTTGTTAAATGGAATACCTGGTGAAAGTTATATAATGAGTTGTTGGGTTTTTTGGGAAGAGAGTTATAATGAACGGAAGGATCGGTGGACACAAGTTTGGCCATCTGATAGTCATGGATTATTTCGTGGAAAATGGGATGTTGGTGGTAATTTACAAGATATACCAGATACAGAACCAGAAGGTGATATAATATTAGATACTAAGATAATAGATGGTAGACGGTGGCATAAAGTATATAGAATTAAAACTATACCAGAAGATTCAAATGGAACAGTAAAATGGTATTTGGGTAAAACTTCTTCAACAACAACCGGGGCTCTAGGAGCAATTCGTTATATTACAGATATTCAAATGGAACCTGGAAGTTTAGGTGGAACTCCAAGTCCATTTATGAAAGAAGAAAGAACAGAAGAAACTGATTTCCCTACTACTGGATTAATTACATTTACAGATGATAATAAGATAGAAGCATCATTTACAGAAGATGATAGTGGATTTACAAATTTAATGGTAGCGGGAAGTGGTGGTAGGAATAGTGGTGTTCTTACTATTAAAGATGCATATGTTGTAGATGAGATTTTCACTCAAGATACAGAAGTAACAGTAATAGATGATATTTCATTAAACAATCCACTTGCAACTGATATTATAAAATATGAACGAGAATTTAGAGTAAGTCCATATCACGGTAGTCAAGACGAAAATAAAATTTTATTACAAGTTGATAGTGAATATGAGTTATTTTCTATAAACAATGCAGGAGTTGAAACCTCACTTGGTACAGGAACAGATTGGAGAACTGCAGACGAGTTTCTAATTCCAAATAGTGCAGGTCGTTTGAGATTAGAAGCAACCAATACTGGGGGAACTGGAGCAATAATAGCAAAGATATGGTTTAACGGAGATGTAGTTAAAACAGGTGAAGGAAGATCCAGTTATGAGCTTGGAGCTTCCGACCCTGATGTTCCATCTCTTACTCGTAGATTTTCTGATTCAACTGGTCCCTGGAATATTACAGATTTCACAGACAATGAAGGAACTGTAACTACAGCTACGACAACTAGTCCAATAAGTTGGATGACACAGGCAGATGCCGGTCAAGGACCTTGGGGTAGTAATGTACATCCAGATTTGAGTGATTGTGAATGGATATGGTCAGTAGAAAGTCCAGGCAATGAAGTGATAAATTGGAATATTTCCTTGTCAATGGATTCTCAATCTTCAATAACAGAATTGATTTGGCAATATTGGGATCCAGATTTACATTCAGATGCAGTAAAACCAAGTGGTTGGGGCGAAGGATTCAATTCATTTAATTGGAGTGGAAATGAGGATAGGAAAAATGATAGGTCACAGTGGCATACTGGTTGGTTAGGATACCACGCCAAATGGGTACAAGGTGAAGGTCAGTATGGTGAAACTTGTATGAAATTTATTGATAAGAATACTCAATTCGGTGCACCAAACCATGTTGATTATAACGGTATTCATAAAACAGGAAATACATCTGTTGAACCGACTACATTGGCACATAGATCTTTGAAAATTGCCCAAAGATTACCACATGCAATGGCATCTCAAGGATTAAAACCAGGAGATAAATTAACAATTAGTTGGTGGCAAAAATCAGATACATTAAATAAAGGTGCTCATGTTGGGATACACCATTATAAAATAAGTGATGGTAATGCAACTTGGGGGCCTTGGGCAGGATATCACCCATCTACTATTGGTGATGATGAAAATGGGGAGCCAATGCTAAAGGCAGGTGAAAGAGAATTTTTAAGATATAGACCAATTTCTAAAGTAGGTGAATGGGAACAAGTTAGTTATACTGGTATTATCTACGAAGATTGGGATTTAACAAAACCTTCATCTCTTTATGTATATGGACAGTATGGTCCAGAAGGAATTTTATGGGTAGAAAGTCCTACCGTTCAATTAACAGAGTTAAGTACAAAAGTTAATAGAATACCAGTAACTGCAGATTTAGTTGCAGAAATTGATACTTTTGTAGGTAAAAATACTCTTACGTTAAAAGAGACATACGGTGATTTAGCTCCTGATAATATTGTATCAGATAACGCTACAAATATAAGATCATTTAATGAATTTACTGAATTTTATGTTGATTATACTTCATCTCTTTATAGTGCTACTCCAGTATATGGTTCATTTAGAGGAGATATTGAGAGTATAAATGGAAATGAAATTACTTTGATGGACGGAAACTCCTATCAAGAATTAGGAGAGGTAGCAGGACATGATTTTGAAAAGTATCCATTAGATGGAAATGATAAGTATCCATTTAGTAAATGGTTTATTCAATATCCACAAGATAAGAGTGAGGATTTAAGTAAGTTAGTTAGATTGGGACAAAAAAACAGTTTTAATTTAATAACTAATTTTAAAATAGATACAACAACTTACTCTGAATATCCATATTCAATTGTTTATAAATTATATGAACCACTTCCAGATAGTGTTCAAGAAAAAGATTTTGTTACTATTGTTAAAGAATTGATTCCTCCAGTAGAGGAAACTTGTACATTAATACCTTTTATAGAAGAATGGGTAAGTGATATAGTTCTTAGAACTCCAGAATTTCAAAGTGTTACAAGTCCAATAGGTGCTAGGCAAACAAAATATAAAACTTATAATGAATTAACAACAACTGATGGTGGAATACAAGAAAGTATTGAAAATGAATTATTAAGTGGTAGTTTGAGTGCTGATATTAATATAGATCATAACCAGTTTTCAAATTTTATTCATTTTGGTTCTGCAGAAAAACGACTTAGAAATTTTAAATTTAAATTAGATTCAATAGAACAGTATACAGATAGAAGTTCGTCTTTAGCAGGAACTAATAGTGGTTCAATAGGAGAACCGATTGGTAGATTTAGTGTTAAAGCAGATCCAGGAGCAGGTGGTTATTTAAGTGTTTCGGGGTCTGAAGATCCACATCCGCCATTTACTCCAGTAAGTGGTTCTTTAAGTCAGATTCAAGTATGGGAAAAGAAACGCCGTGAAGTTATTAATAACTTTGATAATTTTGAAAAATATATGTTCAAACAAAGTTCTTCGTATTCAAGTGAGTCTATTGGAATATTTCATGATAATGCATGGCCTAAAGAAAGTGGAAACGGAACATATTCATATCCATATGTTCTTTATAGAACTTCACAATCAGCAGCTACAACTTGGTATTCAGAACAATTAGTTTCTGCATCTGATTATGATAAAGCAAATAAGAATAGAGTTAGAAGTCACTTACCAATGTTTGTTCAAGATGATGATGAAAATGCAGTATTTCTTAATTTTATAGATATGATTGGTCACTATTTTGATGATATTTGGGTATTCATTAAAGCGATGACTGATGTTCATGATAAGAGAGATAAACTTACAGAAGGTATAGCAAAAGATTTATTACATCCAGTTGCACAGTCTCTCGGTTGGGAAGTATTTGATGGAAAAGATTTAATCTCAATTCCAAGATATATGTTTGGAATGGAACAAACTGGTTCAGAAAGGCCATGGCAATTCTCAGGAACCTCTGATAGAGATATTTCAAGAGAAATATGGAGTCGTATTGTAAATAATATGCCTTATTTCTTAAAGACAAAAGGAACATCACGGGCAATAAAAGGATTAATAAGTTGTTATGGTATTCCTTCAAGTGTATTACGAGTTATGGAATATGGTGGACCCAAATTACCAGGTCAACCAGATGATTTTATGATAACAAGGAAATTTACAAGAGCATTAGATTTCTTTGGGTCAGGTAATAACACTTATGTTCAAAATGATACTTGGGAGGCAGTTACACTGGGAGAGGGAGCAACCAACAGAGTTCCCGATACAGTAGAATTTAGATTCAGAGCAGTTACAGGTTCTAATCAAGTCTTGGTAAGACGAGGAGATGATTGGTCAATTAGATTAAAAGATAATGATTCAGTAGATAATCGTGGTTATGTATCCTTTATGTTAAATGGTAGTGAGGGATATCTTGAAACTTCATCTTCTAATTTTCCTGTTTATGATGGAGAGTTTTGGTCTGTAATGTTAACAAGAACTTTATCAGGTTCGGGGGCATTTGTAGCGAGTGATGCCGTTAATCAAGATGTAGTTTATAGTTTATACACTAAAAAATATGACGCTGGACGAAGTAAGATTATATATGAATCTACAAATACTTTACTTATAAGTGGTTCAGAAGGAGCAGTATCACAATCATATAACACATCGTATGTAGGGGCTTCTGATACAATTACAATAGGTGGTCCTGAGCATGCAACCTTTGGAGAATCATTTAGTGGTTCTATGATGGAATATAGAAATTGGACAACACCATTAAATGAAGATTCATTTGATAATCATGTAGCTGCACCAGTCGCATTTGATGGTAATACACCATCTGCTTCCTGGTATGATTTAGTTACTCGATATACGTTTGATGATAATAAAGATTTAAGTGTGGGTGCAAATCAATGGTTTAATGATGTAAGTGCAGACCAATCTTTTACATCATCAGCAGTTCCACATAATTATACAAGTATAATGGGTGATCATTTTTCATCCGTAGTAGATGAATCAAAAATGAAAGTTCCAAATTTGGGGCCGAGTATGAAGTCATCCAATAAAATAAGAATTGAAGCTGATACACGAATTGATCCAGTTGGAAGTCCAAGATTATCATTTCGTGATAGTATAACAACTCCAGCTTATGATGAAGCATCAATAGATTCTAATAAACTTGGAGTATATTTTTCACCATCAAAGGCAATAGACGAAGATATTATAAGTTCAATGCCTAATCTTGATTTTGACCAATATATTGGAGATCCACGAGACCAATATAAAGAACAATATACAGGACTTGTAACTGCAAGAAATTTATATTGGCAAAAATATTCGGGACCAAATAACTTTTGGGATTATCTGAGATTATTAAAATATTATGATTCTTCTTTATATAAACAAATTCATACTTTAGTTCCTGCCCGTGCAAATGCAACCGTTGGTATAGTAATTGAACCTACTATTCTTGAACGAGATAAAATTATAATTGGTAAGAAACCTACATTTGAAACACAACACCATACAACGTTTATTGAAACAATGGGGTATATTTCTGAAAGTGGAGCATATCAAATTTATGAAGATAATATGAATTGGTCTAATCCATTTGGAATCAATAAAGAATCAATGACATCGGGTTCATCTATGTCAGCATCTGCATTATATGAACAATACGAAATTAAGCTAAATTTCCTTAATGAATTTGAAACTAATTGGTATACGCAACAGAGTGGATCAAGACAGCCAAGAGGACTTGTTTCTGCATCTGCA
>Ga0208156_1000392_pt1 | contig 17831 bp, 13 predicted proteins | sample 1_EtaG_FD_184073 | JGI IMG/M metagenome (GOLD analysis project Ga0208156, IMG submission 184073) | Marine viral communities from the Subarctic Pacific Ocean - 1_ETSP_OMZ_AT15124 metaG (SPAdes) (version 2) | ecosystem: Environmental > Aquatic > Marine > Oceanic | place: Pacific Ocean | collected...
AATGTGGATTTTTTGCTGATGTCTGCAATACAGCAATCAAGGAAATCAATTTCTATGAAATCGCAGAATCTTATCTTTTAGAAATAGAGGAAGGTCAGGGAGAGGAAGTAAAATGAAACCTAAAAAAATCAAATCAAAACAAGTGTGGGTTGACTGCCCTGCTGTTTCGTGTGAATGTGGTGATGATTGTTATGGGGTGGAAACTGGACAGGCATATTCCCATATGGAAGATAAAGAATATTATTGTGATGCTTGTGGGCAGATATGGATACTGCCAGACAATGTTGAAATGAAGATTGTATTCACGAAAAAAAGAAGGAGAAAGTAAAATGAAATGCAAAGAAGGACACGAGTGTACTAAAGCCCCGTTTAGTCGAGGTGGTTTCTATTGTGAAATATGTCACCCATCCTATCACGAGGTGTATCAAAAGATAAAAGCCGATAGAGTTGCCAAGATGCAGATGGGAAAAAAGAATGCTAAAGCAGTTAACCTAATGAATAGTATTTTTGAAAAAGAAAATAGCAAATGCAGGGAGGAAGTAAAATGAAACTAAAAGAGATCCTGGTTTACTCAGACAGAATAATACATCCGCACAAGAAAGATCATTGTGAGTTGTGTGGGATCAGTCACTACAAGGGCTTGTTTGTCAAGTCGGCTGAGAACGACAAGAGGGAGTTGTGCATTTGGTGTGTGCAACTGAATAAAAATGCTCACGCACTGATTATTCAAAAGAAATGTACAAACGACTCCTTCTATACTAAATGGGGATTGAAAAAGCGAATGGCATCAAGCCCAAGTTGGGATATTAGCCGCCGCTATAAATCGAAAATACCATTTAAGCCAATCAAAGATAAGGGAGGTGAATAATGAAACCTAAAACAATCAAATCAAACCAAGTTGCCTGTGAAACTCCAGCCATCGAAATCAAGGGTGAAATGTACGGCAAGATGCCAATCTATTACTATCCAGTAGCTGATAAGCGGATTAAACATATACAAAAAGTGTGGACGAATAACGTCGATAAAGAAAGAAATGAAATCCGCAAGAATGGCGGAATCATTGTACCACCACATACAGAAGACAAATGAATAGTATTTTTGAAAAAGAAAATAGCAAATGCAAGGAGAAAGTAAAATGAACCTAATCGATATGCTGAACTTACAACCACCGATGATGTTCGGCGTCAGGGTAATTCATATCTTACTGTTAATTGTCGTGTGGCAACTGTACAAATACGCCAGAGCGGAAGCAAGGGAGAGAGGTCAATAATGAGCAAACAACGTGAAAAGAGAGCAAAAAACAATCAAATGGACAGCCTTGAACACGATGTGAAAAAACTAATAAATAAAATGCTCGTGGTTGAACAGAAACTCGTTAACCTTCGGTATCGGATCCAACAGCTAGAAAAAGTAAAATGACAGTCGAACCGATTAGAGACAAAAAAGACATAGAGCGGCTATATATAAAACTCAAGAAACAGAACCTGAGAAATGCTCTGTTGTTTAGGATGGGATGTAATACGATTCTCAGAATCGGTGACCTTCTGCGAATTCAGTATCAGGATATCTTTAATGATAATGGCGATTATAGGCATTATTTGCTCGTGAAGGAAGCTAAGAACGGAAAAATGAAAAAAGTCCCGTTAAACAGCAAAATACGCTCTCTAATCACCGAATACGTGAAGCACTATGAGCTTGATAGCGATGATTGGCTGTTCTTTAGCTATAGAAACCCATCGAATCCGTTGGACAGGGTGACAGCATGGAAGCAGATGAAACAAGCAGCCAATGATATCGGCATCGAAGGATTCGGTACTCACACCATGAGGAAAACCCTCGCCTATCATGTCTACAAGACAACTAAGAATCTTGCACTGGTTATGACTATGCTGAACCATTCCCGCCCCTCAATCACGATGAGATACCTGGGAATAGTGCAAGATGAGATAGATGAAGCCTATAGCAGTTTTGAACTGTGACAAATAACTTGACATTGTCGGTGGGCTAATGTAATTTATGTAAACAAGAGAAGTATGATTGACGAAAAAAAAGCTGATAACATCAAAATGATCCACAATGAGGACAAACTCGGGATTGATGATGATATCAACAAAGCTCAGGGAATCGGTATGCTTAAAAGTGACAATCCGAAAAAACTAATCCGTGAACTTACCAACATTAATGAAGAGAAACCTGACGACGATATACCTATCTTTGTCCCACAGAAAAGTGGCAAGTATAGAATCGATGAGAAACATTTTGCTATCATGTTTATGGAAGTTTTCCAGCGAGAGGACGAAGAAACTGGCGAACTAATACCCAAGTATGTTAACGTGGAGAAAATGCTCGGGATCCCACGTAACACACTGAAAGGGTGGTGGGAACATAGGCTCGAACTTGAAACACAGCAGTCTGCTCTCGTCGAAAAGGGGATGAAATACGTTTCGACGGCACTAATGGTCGAACTAATCCGTATGCTGCAAGCCCTAAATACAGTGGACTATCGGAATATGTTTGACAACCCGAGGGAATTTAAGAATTATATAACATTGCTGAACACAATGATGAACAAAGCAAGGTTGTTCTCAGAAAGATCAACCTCAAACGTGGAACATAAGGTGGCTCTTGTGATTCCAGAAGATGACTAAAGGTCTGCAACCGTCGGCAACACTACCTAAATTCTGCCCCAAATGTCTAAAGTCTTGGGACTATATATTAGAAAGAACTGACAGCAGATTCAGAAAATTCAGACCATGGAAATATCTGGATGACTTTCCGTCAATCGGGTGTAGACGTGAGGTCTGTTACTCATGTAAGGAGAAGAAAAAATGAAATATATATCTACAAATAAAATGAATCATCAGAAATGGCTGGATCTAAGACGTGGCTATATAGGTGCCAGTGATGCGGGTGCTGTGCTGGGATTCAATCCCTATAGGTCTGCCGTGGATGTCTACCTTGATAAGATTGGACAGTCAGACAACCTGGACGACAACCTTTCTATGCTGATTGGGAGAGAAATGGAACCAACCATTAAGAAACTCTTCGAGGACTATGAAAATGTAAAAGTGAGAAACGATAATAAAATCCGTATCGATGATCAGTATGAATTCCTCGGCACAAACCTCGATGGCGTGGTCGTGGGTGAAACAGTACCCGTTGAATATAAAACTGCTGCTGTATGGGATGAGATCCCAGATTATTACTTCTGCCAAATCCAACATCAGATGATGGTCACAGGTGCTGAAGACTGTTATCTTGCTGTCCTCGTTCTTGGTCGGAATAAGCAGTTTATAGTTGAGAAAGTGAAACGGGTTGATAATTTCGTGGATGGAATGAAAAATCATCTTGTCAGCTTCTGGAATGATAACGTCCTTAAGCAAATCCCGCCACAGCCTGAAAGCCTGAAAGATGCGAAGAAGTTATATATATCAACAGACCCTGATTCCATTGTTGATGCCAACGAGGAAGTGTTTAGCGAATATCTTAAACTTAACGCATTGAATAAGCAAAAAAGCGAGGTTGAACACGATATATCGCTGACAAAAAAGAACATTATGATCTTTATGCAGGACAAAGAGGTCGTAGAAAGAGGTGGAATCCCCATCGTGACATGGAAAAAAAGCAAGGATATACGAAGGTTTGATCGAAAAAGGTTCTCATTAGAACAGCCAGACACTTACAAAAAATACATAACAACCAAAGAGGGAAACAGAAGATTCCTGCTCAAAGACGTTGAGCCAGTTTTCGCCGCTTTAGAAGGAGAGAGAGATGAATAAACAGTTAGATATCCAATCAGCAAAAAACGAATCATCATTAACAACCAGCAAAACAAATAAACTGTACGAAATGATACGTGACAGGTCTGAGACTATTGCCAAAATCCTGCCAGATACGAATGACTCATCGTCGTTTGTGCAGGCTTGTATGTCTGCAATCATGTCCAACCCTAAACTTCAGGCGTGTCAGCCTATGTCCATAATGAAGTCGGTAATGGAATCGGCTCGCTATGGTCTTGAACCTAACTCGCCACTGTCACACGCAGCCTTGATCCCGTATGGCGATAAAGTACAGTTTATCATCGAATATCGTGGACTGTTAAAGCTGGCGTGGAATAGCGGAATAATTAAATCCATTGATTACGATAAGATATGTAAGAATGACTCTTATATATATACAAAGGGTTATGACCCTACCTTCCAGCACGTCCCACAAATTGATGGAGAACGTGGAGATGTTATTGCGTACTACGCCGTTGCCGAGACATTAGAAGGCGGGAAGGCTAACGTAGTGATGAAAGTACAGGAAATCGTCGAACATGGGAAAAGGTTCTCACGATCGTTCACCCACAAAGACAGTCCGTGGGTCACCGATTTCGATGCAATGGCTTTCAAAACAGTTATTAGACAGCTTCTTGATAAAAAACTACCCAAGTCTGCTACCCCCGCAGGTCGATTAATGCAGGAGGCTGCCCACATTGAAGACTTGGGAAAAGAAAAAGTGGAAATGGAAATTGTTCGCCCCCACGATGAGGTTGAAGTGGAAATGGAAATTGTTCGCCCCCACGAACATGAAGTGGTTGGTAAGGAGCTTCGCCCTGGGGTCTCTTCTGATGATTTTGATGAAATCCAATCGTTTTTGGACGATATCACGAAAATGGGTGGAGACTTTGGGGAGAAGCTATATCCTCTCATCGGGACAAAAACATTAACTCCAGAAATATGGTCTAGACTTGAGGATGATACTAAACAAAATATTTACGAGACCGTTGTAAGTTATGCGGCTTCACTCGAAGAAGATTATAAAAGATAAATTTTGGGGCAGTCAATTCTGTGCGTAGCACAAGAGTGTAGGCATACACCCTCCTTCTCATTGGCTGCCCTACTATTATGATTGAGATTAAGGTCTGTATTACTTGTGGATTAATTTTCGACCCTGATGATGAGGGGTATTATGACTATTGCTCCCCATGCAGAAGGATCAAAAACGCCAAAAGATTTAAGTTCTACCCAAGATATAGTAATAAAATCCCCGAATCAAGACGTAGAAGCGGAAGAAAAGCCTACTATTCCCGCCTCGCTAACCTCTACTTTTCTGATAAAGAACGCTTCGAGAGACTGTTTTCTAAGTTTAAAGCTAAACACCCCCACAGAGCAGGACAGATTACACGCAAAATTAATCAGATTAAAAATGATTTCGTTTTCCGTTAAAGGAAACCCCAAAGCACAGAAACGCCACCGTCATGTCAAATCAGGCTGGACTTATGATCCCTCTGCCAAAGAAAAACAGGACTTCCTGACAATGATACAGCAATATGCTCCAAAACAGCCCCTTAGCGGTGCAATCTGCCTAAAAGCAGGGTTCTACCTATACCCACCTAAAAAATGGCTTAGAACAGGCAAACACGCTGGTAAAACAAAGGATTCTATGCCACGCTATGTCTCTAAAAGACCTGACATCGATAATTATCTGAAATGGGTCATGGATGCTATGGGTAACGGCATCTTTTTCAACGATGATTCACAAATAGCTCATGTGATTGCTACAAAAGAATATTCCCTGTCCCCAAGAGTTGAGGTGGAAATTGATGAGCTATTTACCTAGGTGATCCATATGTTTTGCGGTATTCATGTTTTGCTTTTTTTAGTGCTTTTGTTCTCTCTTTATTTAGTATGTTATCATAATGCTCATAAGCTCTATCAGGTTTTAAATGTGGTCGCAGGTTTCCTTCTAGTGCTATCTTTGCTTTTTTGCCGTAGAAAATACAATAGTCCCTATAAAAATCAGCAGGGAATTCTACTTCCTTACCACGTATAGTCACCCTCTTGCCTGGAAGCCCAGGATAAATACCTACTCTCTGCAATTCTAATTCCAGAGGGTCTTTAGTTTCTTCTGACCATTTATAAGGTATCCACTGTCTGAACACGCCGCCCTCAAGAACAACCTCTTCTCCCCACACATTTATTTTTGCTGGTGAATCTTTGGATAGCCCTGGGATCACCTGGGTTATTGCATCAAAGAAAGTTTTCGCTGGTCTGTATTTTGCTTCGCCTTCGGTAAGAACCTCAACTGAACGATTAATGGAACGCCAGAATCCAGAGTATGGAACAAAACTAGCACCAAGCCGTTGAAACATTCCTTCTCTATTTTGATGTTTATCCAGAACGCTGGAGACACCCTGTAAATAACTGGCATCAAGTAAATTTTCTGCAACCCCTTCACTGGCTCTGAAAAAGATTTCGGCTGCTTTGTCTTCATCTTTTTCTTTTTTCAGTGCCTCTCGAGCTATGACAACTGATGCTATCACCGTATTGAATGGCTCTATCCTTCTGTATTGTACCCATGTATCTCCAACTTTTATAGACCATGCCTTTTTCTTCTGACGGTAAAACGCCTCCCTTTCATTTTTATTCTTTGGGGCTTTACCGACTATTTCATCGTCATCTACTTTGTATATTAAATATAAAGCTATTACTGCACCGACTATCTGCTTCGCTATAATATCTGCTGCAGCCTGACCTTTATAATATTCTTTTCCTCTCACTAATCCCACGCCAGGAGTCATCTCTATTCCACGTTTAAGTAAATTTGATATTGTATTCACAAAAGGAACAATGAATCTAGAGCCTGGTGCAGTATCTCTTAATTTTATTATCCCAGCCGTAAATTTACCTGGGTCATCCATAAATGTGCTATGTTTAGCAAAAGTCTTGGCATCCTCTATCATCGCATTGGTCGGATGACTCTTTAGCTCTTCCTCATAATCTGTCTTTTCTTGTCCTTTCAAACCTTTGTTCTGTGCCGATCTTCTTGCCAACGCAGCGATCTGGGCATCAAAAGCAATGGAGTTTGCCCAGACATCCATACCACGCAATGATCTTGTTGGTACAGTTATTGGAGTCGCAAGTTGCCTCAATACCTTGTAGGGAGACCTTTGAAATGCAGAAATGTTCTTGCCCATCTCTATTGCCCATTTATCATCGATATCCATAGGCGGTTCGCCAGTCTTCATTGTTTTCCAGAATCTTCTGCCGCCTTTTGTGACTCCTGTGCGGTAGCCAGCAAACATGGGAATCATTTCATTGACATATCTCTGACGTTGTTTACCTGTAAACGTGGTGATTAATTTATCTATGCCCCCAGCCAAACCCCGCATTGGTATTTGAAACAATCCCCAAGCTGTGTTGCTCGCAATATTGACAGCGTGTGTTGGAATGCCAGATAAAATTGCATTGTACCAGTATTCATATACATAATTCATTAACGTCGGGTCTCCCAGGCGGTCTATGAATCGTTTAACCTCCATGGGATTCTCAAAATTGAGCTTTTTGAATTCTGCCAACTCTCTTTCATTCAAGCCTCTTTTTAATTCAGTAAATGCTTTTGCCACCCTGTTTTCACTGATATTTTGCTTATGTATATTTAATGCCCGACCTATCTCTGAAGATACATCAGAAGTCAATTTAAATATATCTTCATAATATTTCTCATATTCATTAATCAAATCTTTTTCAACATCATTTTCAACCATCTCTTTCATGCGATGGATGGCATTAACATTAATTTGTCTCAATGCAGCCATTTCCGCTGCATTTACTATACCCTGCCTTTTTGCCTTTTGAAGTAACTTAATTGTTTTCTTATAATCGCCTAATATTTCATCTCGTATTTTACCAGTCTCATCCCAGGTCTGGACTTTCTTCGCTTCTATTTTACCAAGGTTAACTTCTAATATCTTCAAGGCATCATCAATAGCCTGTTTCTCAAGGTTGATGGAACGGGCATACTTTGGCAACTCGGATGTTTTTTCATCAACATCCCGAAGTGTTTCAAAGGTTTCTTTAGCTGTTTTTAGGGCTTGTTCGGCTTCGGATTTTTCTCGCTCTTCCCGAAGCCTGCGATCTTTAGGAGAGAGCTTCTTTAGCTCGTAGGTGGGTAGTTTGGATGAGTGGGTTTTATCCCATTGTGCATCTTCTCTTTTTACACTTGATGCAATACGGTCTATTTCTTGGGTGGTCTCCCTGAAACGATTACGGTCGTTCCTGTATCTAATCCGAGCTTTCTCTGCTCGCTCAATGTCAGACTTGGAAAATCCTTCGAGGATATCCCCGACTTCCTTTCTTCCTTTAACCGCTTGCGAAATTCTTTTCTTAGTGCCTCCAATCTGGCTTTGGAGTTTCTCGATTTGCCTTCTTGAAATTTCATTTTTTAAATCCTTTATGTAATTGGCGTATTCTGGTTGTTCAATATAGTTAGAAATATAGGTATTATCAAAGAGATTTATGTCAACTTTGTCACCCAATACAGTCTTCAAGGCAGAGCTTAAAATGTGTTTGTCTGGGGCAGTCATTGTGAAATCTTCATTGAAATGCGGATTGACATCAACAACAGTTCCATTTGGTACTTTTTTGATATTGAAACTAAATTGCAATCCGCTTTCTCTATTTAATACATTTTCAATTGCTTCTATGTCCCTACTGTCTATAATGCCTTCATGTTCAATCAGTGCTGAATGTGTGTCTGGTGATTTACTTGGCTCTGCATTTGTAAAAGAACTTGCAGCCATTGCCGCTTGTTCTAATTTATCTCCTAAAATTGCAAGCAACTGATTAGTCTGATTATTATCTAATGCAGAGCTTCCTTTTGGAGCAAACTTTGTAACAAGTGGGATACGGATGTTTGGGCTAAAAACTCCTTCATATGTCCCACCAACTCCACGACCGTACTCGATTCTGGTTACCTTTGTTGCTCTATTAGAAATAATTCGTATCAGATTCTCTGCAATACTTTTTTTACCAAGATTAGCATTAGGCTTACTGAGTTTCCCAAGATTACGCCTTCTAATAGAATCATATTCATCCAGAGCTTTATCTATGCTATTTAATTTTCTTGAGTCGGTGACTCCTTCTCTTAATTTTTTTAAATTACTATTTAACTTTGCTGCAGACTTGCCTTCAGGAGTCAAAGTAGTACCAACTTCCACAGTAGCAATCTTCGCCTGCTCAAATTGTTTTGTCGTCGGAGAAAGAACATCTACTATTCTTGGGTCTTTAAGAAATTCTTTAGATATATACATTTCCCCATTTTCGTTCACAGGCACGTCTAAACCAGCATCTTTTAATTTTTTAAGATTAATATCTAATGCTTCCAATAAATTATCACCAGATTCAGATACTTTTTTATCATACCTTACTTGTACCCACGGTAATGCCTGTAATTGATAACTCTCATATGGATTTTTGCCTTTTTCTATTTGAGTATTGACCAGATCACGTATCCCATTATGAAATTTAGAAGCAGCCTCGTACAATCTCTTGTCTGCTGCAAAAGCACTTTCATCAACATTCATATATTCAGCGACCTGCCTGTCATTGGTTGTTAAAGGTGGTTTATCAATATTTCCCATTAAATACGAAAATGTTTGCTCGAAATTTCCAGTTTTTAAACCTTCTAATAGGTCATACAATGCACTGGTAATTGATTGCGGTTGTGGAACTCCAGTCATAACGGGAACGCCTCGCTCAACCTCAGATAAAACAGCTATAGTGCGAGCAATTTGCAGAGTAGGTTTAGCGAGTATGCTGGAAGCAGCACTCACAGCTAATGCAGTTTGCATCTCCACTGGAGTTAAGTCTGGGAATTTTTCAGAGAACCCTTCTGAACTAATTTCATACCAATATCTTGCCCCATCTGGAAGATTAAATGCTCTATTCCAGAAATTAGCATCATATGGCTTCATCCCAATCAGGAGCATCTCCTCAGTCGTTATCTCAGTAGACTCCACTACTTCTCCCCAGATAGCTTCTAATTGCTCCTGAGTTATAGATACGTTTGATTCCGTCTTATCAAGATTGTCTAAATCTTTAAATTTCTTTCCACTTATATGACGCATAGGCTCACCTTTCGGCTTCTTACGAGCTACACGCTTGGATTCTGGGATTTTTTCTTCAAGTTCACTGTGAGTTCTTCCCTTCTTATTTAACTCAAGGCTGTATTTTGGTACTTTTGGTTCAAGAGCTATATCTCCTTCAACCTTCTTAATTGGTTTCTTAGCTCTTTTAACGACCTTTTTCCCAACTTTTGATTTCGCAACTTGCTTAGGAGTCTTAATCGGCTCCTCAACGCTTCTCCTCAAAAGATCCTGAAGTTCTTTTGATACCTTGCCTTCTTTGATGTATTTTTCTAGTCTCTTTGCACTTTGTCTGAGTGCCTTTGCGTATTCTTTAAATTTATCGAAGATTCGTTGGAGAGAAGCACTGAACGCCCCTTTTGGTTTCGCACCAACCTGATAGTCCACAGACCTGTCACTGAACCATTCCCTGTTGCTTTTTGTTGGATCGTCTTTTTCTCCTGTCCTTTCATGGAAACCCTTCCTTTCTTTCGTAATCTTTGCATCCCAAACCTCGGGATTCTTGCTTTCTTGTCTTCTGTACCACGTTTCAGAGCGTTCATGTATAACTGTACCCATGTCAGCACCCTTGTGTAGCTTAATAACATCTACAAGAACCCCATCTACCAATACTTGATAATTCTGTCCAGCAATCTTAATGTCTTCAAACTTCACACCAGAGAATCCATTGCCAGCCTCTTCAATTGCCAGTGCAACAGATTCTGCTGTTGCGGGGTCGCTGGAATCCTCTATTGCGTCTTTGACTGTTCTTATTTCAGATAGATGATCCTCATATACTACCTCTGGATCAACCCCTTGGAACAAATCCTTCAATTCTATAATTGCATCTGTCTCTGTAGGTTTCTTCTCTAATGTAATGCCCTCTGTCTTGGCTTCCTTCTCTAAGGCTTCAATCTGCTCTGTCGCCTGCTGGAAGCTTTTCTCATATAATACTCTCCTCTGCCTGAGAAGACCCTCACCCCTGAGACTGGTCTCGGCAGCTAACTGTGCCTGCTGTACTAAATTGTATCGCTTGTTTAATTTATCTGTCTTATCTTTTCTCGCACCCTCAACAACCTCTGTGGGTGGTGCTTCAACAGGGGCTTCAACAGTCTCTGAATATCGTTTCTTTAAACCCTCGAGATAAGCATCTAAACTCTCAGGCTCTATGGCTTCTCCCAATAATCTCTTTGGTGGCTTCTTCCCCTTCATAATTAAATCTGAAACAGCTTGACCTTCAGCTTCTGTTATAATTCCTTCATCCTTTGCTATGTCAAATAATATCCCTACTTGACCCTGCTCATTTCCTGTAGCTTGTTGTGCTTCATATACATCTAATAAGAATTTTGCCTGTTTATCTTTTAATTTTTCTACCCTTGATTGTTTTATCAAACTTTCAAGTCTATCAAACTCACCAGCTTGTTCTGCTTTGCTTATCCAATCGTACTTTAATACATCTTTACCAGTGATTAATTTCTCACCTTTAGGGAGTGGGTCTGGTAACGCCAATTGTTTCACAATTCTAATTTCATCTTTTGAAATAGCAGGTGTTACTTCAGGCTTAAATTCAGCTTCTACGGGCTTTTCTACCTTAACTGGCTCTGTTACTACTTCACCAGGTTTAACAGCCTCTACGGGTGGTTCTGTGGGCTTTACGGGTGCTTCTGGCTTTATTTCTACAGGTATTTCAACCTCTACTCGTGGCTTTTCGACTTTTACGGGTAATTCTGCCTTGGGTCGCACTGCTTCTTTTGAACCGCTCATACTATCTATGGGTATTTCTTTCCCTTGCATCATTCTGGATAACCATTCCACTTCCCGTCTGATTAATGCCTGTGCGCCAGCCAGAGTATTAATATTTTTTATAGGATCATATTCACCAGTTTTAGGATTGTATTTAGAAAAATTCTCATAATTTTCTTGCGCCCATTTAAATTGCTTATTGTATATTTCAGCTTTCTGCTTACCGCCCAAGCTAGCCCACCATTCGGCATCAAATTTGCCTGATACATTTTTACCGTATTCTATTTCTGTTCCTGTTTTTTTACCTGGTATGAATCTTGTATATGTGCCAGCCGTGTGTAATAATCCCATCATCATATATGTTTTTGCAAATTGTCCCCAACTCAATTGATCACTAATATCAATTAAGGTCTGCATTGCGGGTTTATCAGGATTTTTTCTTAGTTCAACTATATAATTATCTGCAAATTCATTGGCTGTTATTCCAGTGCTTAACACTCCAGTTTGAAATAAAAATTTACCGAATGCTTTGATTGTATTGGGTTCTCGTATTACTTCTCCACCTACTCTTGTCATCCAGGGAAACGATGCACCAAGTATAACATCTAAACCAGTGCCGACAACAAAAGATACAGGGTCTAAATCTTTAGCAATATCTGGATCAGCTATTCTTTCCACAGCACCCATCCCACCAAAACCAATAGCTCCTGTTGCTGCTGCTCCAAAACCCAACGCACCAGCAATTTCAAGCGCACCCATTATTTGAAAAAGACCACCAGAAGTTTCACCTACTCCCCTAAATATTCTTGCTACCTGCATTTGTGGATTATCTTCACTAAATGGAGTTTCAATAATATTTTTTTCTAATAGTTCAGTAAGTGCTGGCTTATCCATTATTCTTTTTGCCCCACCTAGTGTAAATAAATTAGCAGTTTGATAACCTATATCTTCCAGCACAGCTTTTAAAGGTGTTCTGCCAATCAGCGGAATATCTAACATCCAAGGATCATCTATCAATTTTTGTCTGTGTTCTTGTAATTTTTTATTTTCTAACCTTGTTTCTAACGAGACAAGCTGTTCGAGTGTCCCGAATTCTCCCCTTGCCATTTGTGATATTACGTCTTGAGGTTTTTCATATAATGGCTGGTTTAACTCTAGTGTTGATTCGACTTCGTGGTTAGCAGGGGCACTCTCAAGAGAAAGCTTTATTTTATCATATAATTCCTGATTGCCTTTGTCTTTATACAAAGGTTCTGGCTGTTGATCGTGTAAATCTTTAGATGATTGCAAGGCTTCCTCGGCAGTATCAAAAGATGGGTAGTTCTCAAGCCCTTGCTCCACAGCCACTTGCCAAGCTTGTTCATTGGTAAGCTGCTTACCTTCAACCATCGACGGGACAACGAAATGCCTCCCATCAGACTCCATAGTTATTGTTTTTACATTGCTGGTCGTACCGTCTGGATTTTGAACCATAGGATGGTCTGTCGGAAACGGTGCTTTATTTCTTTCTATCTTGTTTGTTAGAGCTTGATGGGTAGTCTTGTTGTCTATATTTGTATAAGGGGGTAGTGTGAATATAGAAGCTTTATTGCCCGCTAACCATTCCCTTGCTTTTACTGGATCTAAATTCCTTGGGTCAATTGCTCCTAGTCCTAAAGATAATATTTCTTCGTTAGTAAGGGGTGGTACGTCTTCACCTAGACCCCCAGACGGCAGCTCCCCTGTGGGTGGTTCTTGGGGTGGTTCTTGGGTTTGTTGGGTTTGTTGGGTTTGTTGGAAAAAATCCTCCCCGAATGTTTGTGCAAATATCTTGGTTAACTCTTCCTCAGTAGGAGAATGATCGCCCTCTAATATTAAAGTCTTACCACCATACTGGACTCGATATTTGGGCATCAATCAATCTCTTCAACAGTAAAACCTTCAACCTTATGTGTGCTTTGATCACTATCACCAGGGAGGGTAACCTTCCTCAAAAGCTTTCTATTATTATTAATTTTCGTTATTAGTGACTTGTACCACTGTGGCTCTTCATCGTATTGGAGGTAAGAATACAACTCACTAAGATTATTTCTTATCTTGATCATGTCCCCCTTAAGCAGTGAATGCGTAGGCTCCCCATTACCGCCAGGACTCCCAAGATCTTTTAATAATTCTGCCTCTATTTCCTTAATAAGTGTTTCTGCTATTTTTTTATTATTATCATCAAGATCTTGTATGCTAATATACATACTCCCTGCAATTGAATAAGATACATCAGCAGCATTGGAATAATTCCTTGCACTTTTTATCTGCTCATCATTACTTTTTTTCTGCTCCTTAGTCAAGCCCTCCATCTTCCTGACAAATGAGCCTTGTTTTTTTATATCGGCATTTTTAAGGCTCACAAAGTTAGTTTTAAATCGATTCCATTCTGTTTTGCTCCGAGGTGTATCAGAAAAATCCCTATAGTATTCCGCAGCACCCATATTATTATCTTCTAAGTACTTATAGTACCCCTTATCTAACGTAATCCCTATCTCCGAAATTTGCTTACGAGAAATGCTCACCAATTGATCCAAGCTCAGATTGGGATAATCCCCCCTTAACGCTTTGGCTCTTTCTTCGCCTATATTATAAACAATCTCTGATTCTTTCTGGCGTTTTTCTGTTTTTAACACAAGCTCTTTGGGATCACCTATCAATTCCATTTTCTCGGCAAACGTCAGTTCCTCGCCCGCTTGATACCTCTTTTTAAGTCCTTCCTGGTATTCGGTTAGCTCAGGCTGTGGTAGTTCTTGTCCTTGTGTCATTTAGTTCTCTTCTTCCAATTTATATAATACTGCTTTCTTCTTTCCTTCCACTGAGCATAAGTTTCGCCTTTCCTTTTCTCATAATCACTTCCCATTTCTTTTTTCAGTTCTTGATTTTGTTCTATTTTTTGTTCATGAGTCATAGTTGAAGTTTGATACTCTATTACTTGCTCTGCACTCTCTGGAACGTCTGATACTTCTGGTACTACTTGTGCCTCTTCGGAGGGTTTACCATGTAATTTCCTGTGTTTATCTTTGCCCGCCAACCACTCTTCTTCAGTTTTAAAATACTGTACACCACCAGATTTCTCAGTTCTGTATACATATTTTTCAAAAGGAGTCATCTTCTCGAACTTTTCAGCGGCTGTTAAAGGAACAATACTTGCGATAGGCTCACCTTTTTCATCAACATAATAATCAACACCTTTTATTGTTTTTATTTCCTTCTTTTCAAGCTCAGAAAAAGCTCTTTTTTGTTCTTCTGTGCCTTTTTCATATATTTCCTTTTTTCTTTTCGCCAACATCTCTTTTTCCCTTAATTCTTTTCCAGCCTCCCCTTTAGACTTTCTAAAAACCTCTAATGTCTTTTCCTTGGTTAAACCTTTGCCTTCTTTCAAAAAATACTCTGGATCAGAAATCCTTGCTCGTCGAGATTCATCCAACTGCAAGCTCTCCTCTGCTGCTTTACGTTCTTCTTCTGCCAAACGCTGTTCTTCTGCAAAAGCGTATTCTTCTGCTAAACGCTGTTCTTCTGGTGAACTAAATCCAGATAGTCGAGCTTCCTCGGTTTGCCTACGATCACTTGCTCTTTCTCTGCCAGCCTCTGTTAGCAATTCGCCTGCTACCCACTTACCCTCCTCTATTCTTTTCTTTCTATGCTCGAGAAGTTTTTTCCCAGGATACCACTTATTATCCTCCTTTTCTACCATAGTCTCTGAATCAACTACATATTGCTCTTCTTCAGCTTTAGCGGCTGCAAGCTCTTCCTCGTGTCCTTTTCGAAGCCGTTCCTGATAAGACTGCCGAGTCTCACCTTCAGCCGCATTGTCCGTAACTACTTTTGGTTCTACTACTGGCTCATCTTCTGTCACACCAGCAGATGGGTCTGTATCAGCACCGTCGCCTGCACCTTCTACGTCTAGGTACTTTTGTGAAAGATACTGGTCTAATGTACCCTCACCAAGTTTACCTGTCCAATATAGCTCTGCTTTATATTGTTCTTGAGCAATTTGCTTGATGTCGTCAGGGCTTACGCCAGCCGCTGTCATAGATTTAACCTTCTCAGCACCAAGGTGTTCTGTGCCAAATGCTAACGACTCTTTATTTTGAATCCCCTGAGATATACCTTGTCCTGCAAGGGCTCCTGCTGCCTGTAATCCTGTAGACACCATCTGCCTCCCCCATTGAGACTTGGCAGTCTTATATGCCTGTGAAGCTCTCTCCTCTTCTGCTCCAATCTTTGCCGTCACATCAGCAGCCGTATCTCCTAGCCTTCTCGATTCAACCATCTGTGCTGCTGTCGCCTTTTCTGAGGCTTCCTGCATCGCTCCCATAGTCATCTGCCCAGCCGTTAAGCGTTGTTGTGCCTCAATACCACTGCCAGATACACCAGCTCTCTCTGTTTGGTAGCCAATCTGCCTCTGCATCTTACGGCTCTGTCCACCAATAGCCCTCAAAGCAGGTCGCATTGCCATATGATATACATCTCTGTCTGCCTGCCTACCACGCAAATGAGAGAGGTATTTCTTCATGTAGCCAGTCTGTGGCTTGAATTCTTCTTCTCTTGGGCGGTTTATATATTGACCAGCAGCCTGTGCAACAGAAGGTAGTGCAGCGGCTAATAATTGCCACGCCATTACACCGCCACCTCTGATTCTATTTTAAGATCATACATAATTTTCTCTATTTTATCAGCGTTTTTAACCTCGAAACTTACAGCTTTACCACGACTGTTTGCGAGTGAAATTCCCCTCCACTTATTGGATTCTATGGAGTTTATGGTATTTGTCTTAGTAATTTCAGAACCGTTTCCATCATTTTTCTTCATTTGAGAGGTGAAATCTACATTATTACCCTCAAACCCAGCCTTGATACGCCTCAAAGTCCCCTTCTCAAAAAACATCTCTTTAGTCTGAATTAACGATTCTACCGATGTGGTGGATGATGTTGGATATTTTTTAATAGCTCCGTCTGAGTCTAAAAACAGATTAATATTGTCTAACTGTGACCCACCCGTTAAACCCGAGGCACTGACTATATCAAGACCCGTATATTTAGACCATGCGTTACGGTCTATCTGAAAAATATATGTAATGCTTTGATTCGTTCCTTCTTGCCCAATTATATTCCTATGCAAAACATATTGATTCTTCAGGTTATTATAAAATCCAATCACATCTTCTTCTATCGGGATATCCACGATATCCTTTGAGATCAGACGTAAACCCTCCGAAGTCCACATCATTACTCCAACCTCACTCAGCCAGAAGAGAGCATCTCCTGCTCTTACCAATGACTCGGGAGCCAGCAGACCATACTGGGTCTTTTCCTCTATCATCGCATTGGAAGAACCACTCCATCCGTCAGCCGAACCTTCCAAGACAAATCTGTTTATTGAGTTCCTCGTAAATATGATAAACGTATTCTGATACTCAAACTGCAAAAAGGAAGGTGCCGACATAATTTTAAGCACTGGCTCCCTTACACGCTTGTAAAATAGATCAGGAAATGATGAATAATTAACATCTGTCCATTTTACCATACCTTTGTATTCTTTAAACTCTATTTCTTTTACATCACCAAATGTGATTTTATTATTGGTAGTATCATAATTGTAGCCAATCATTTCATCGAAGGCTGGCATGAAGTTTGCCATGTTTTGAACAGCAGCATCATCCTCTGTATTGTCTGCCGAAAAATATCTACCAAAAGTAAAATCTAGATTATCAAATTTTGCAGCATACAACTTAAGATTTAAGCTTTCAAACACAACATCTTCTGTGTCTGCTGAAACATTCAACCTTTCTTTTGACGCCCAATCATTGCTGGCATGATTGTTTACATCTCCAATGCTATATATAAAAATGCTACGCTTTTCATTGACTCTATCCCACGAAAAAGCACAGAAATAACTGTCTATGCCTTCATAGATAAAAGGGAGATTAGGATAGGGATTATTCAGCTCCGTTATTGTCCAAACAGCATACGCAAACCCCTCTACTACACCTGCAAAAAGATTAAAAAACATTGTATCTATACCTATAATTTGAGTGGTACCTATTCCAACAGCGTCGGGTGCCAAATCTTCCAAACTGATTCGAAAGGAAACTATACCCTGTAATGGAAATTCCGTATCTACAAATGTTGGCGGGGCAAAAACCACATCAGTCAAAGTTGTCACTTTCATCGAT
>Ga0208156_1000393_pt1 | contig 17825 bp, 23 predicted proteins | sample 1_EtaG_FD_184073 | JGI IMG/M metagenome (GOLD analysis project Ga0208156, IMG submission 184073) | Marine viral communities from the Subarctic Pacific Ocean - 1_ETSP_OMZ_AT15124 metaG (SPAdes) (version 2) | ecosystem: Environmental > Aquatic > Marine > Oceanic | place: Pacific Ocean | collected...
ATAAGTCTCAAATGTTACATCTGGTGTGTGCTGGTCTCCTTTAGAGTTCATTTTGTCTAATAATGCATAATCATCAATATATAAATCTATATCAACTTTAGTATCTGATTGATAGATATCGTGTACTCTAGTTAAGAATATAGCCTCACAATACTTATAAGCCTCATCATATAGAGTCTTTCCACCAATCACAAAGACATCTCTGCCTGGATGATTAAAGTCTAACGAAGTAAGAATAAGTTCAATAGAATCTTGAGATGGATTACGAACTCCATAACAACCTGAAAAATCATTCTTATTATGAGATGAACTTATTACATAATTGAATCTGGATGTTAATGGTGCGTGAATACCAAGACTTTTCCAAGTAGTAGAACCCATGACTACAACATTTTTGTCAGTCAATTGTTTAAACCATTTTAAGTCTTCTGTTAACTTGGGCCAGGGAAGACCGTTTTTAAAACCAATACTGCCATTATCATCAACAGCCAGAATCATGTTAATCATTATCGGTCAGTGTCTCCTTATTCTCATCTTCGATTTCACCATCCGAAGTGTCATCATCAAAATGGACACCTAATATAGACTTTACATTGGTCTCAACATCTTCTTTAATCTTTGCTACATTGATTTTTACTTGAACATCAGCAATCTTATCGAATCTGTGTACAAGTTTTTCCCAGTTTAAATCATCGGCAAGTGGTAACGGATGTAATAATTCATCACCTGACATTTCAATCTCTTGCCCACTTGCTAATGTTACCAATATACTTTCTACATATTCAGTAGGAATACTCATTGGAAAAATTTCTTCCATTAACTTGTCAAAGTTAGGATCGTCATCCATCATCTTTGCGCCCTCAAATTATATTATCTTTATTCTACTGGTGCCGCCGCTTCTGCTCTAGCCTTCATGGCTTTTGCTGTAGTTCCTGCAGGTCTACCTCTACCACGTTTAGCAGGCTTTTCTGCCTTCTCAGCAAGTGATGGATCATATTTAACTGCTTCAGCACGTTTCTTTGTTGCTTCCTCTTCTAACATAACTGCTTGTATCAATAAGTTTTGAGCAATCTTTTTGTTATCTTCCTCAAGACTCATATCAACTTGTTCTTCCATTCTTTCCTGAACTGTTGGACCTTCATCCTGTGGTCTTTCTGCTCCTGCGGCAATATCGTCCATCTGTTTCAATAAATCAGTCAATGGAAGTGAAGTAGTTGAGTTTGGTGACATTATGATTGACTCAACTGGCACTTTCTTTAAAAGACCTTCTTTATGTAAAGTCTCTAGCATATTATTACCATTCCAAAATACTTTACGTGAAAGAACCTCGTATAACTCTGTAGCGGCTTGTCCTTCTGATGACTCAAGAGCAGACATGAAATCATCGTGATACTTGTCTGGTAATGAATCACTGTAAACTACCAAAGCATTCTCTGGTTCATCAGGTAGACGAAGAAATGCCACACTCAATCGAGTATTAGTTCCTTTATGATTGCCTACGTGTTTTAAAAAGTTAGCCATTATCTTCTCCTTTATCTGCAGTCACATCCGCCTTTTCTTCGCCCTCTGCGTCTGCTGCCGCTTGTTGAGCCGCTTGAACATGGTCTACAAATGTTTTAACTTTATTAGCAACTGCGCCCACGGATGATAATTCATTCGCTTGGAAGGCACCACGTTTTGATGCTAAGTCAATAATGTTATATACATTGACCAAGTCGTTTACTGTTACACTCGGTTGATCCACTTGTTCTGGTGCTACTGTTTCTTGTGTTTCTGACATATGATTACTCCTTGTCATTTGTTAAATTAATATTATATAATATGAATTTTTACAATTCATTAGTCTATTATATCTGGTTGAAAATAAAAAGTCAAGCATTTTTTACTAATTTATGCTCTTTTTTTCTCTGAATCGAGGGTAATATACTTCATTAATAGTAAATATTTATCAAAAACCCCACCGATTAGAGTGGGGTTTGAGAACTATGAACTAGTGTTTTATGATTGGCTGTAGTATGCGTGTTCACCGAAAGGTGGAACAATTTGGTCAGTACCGTGAATGATAAACAAACTATCACAATAGTCTGGGTCACCCCAAGAATCCCAAGGCATACCATCTGTGAACATAATAAACTTATTAGGAGTAATATCGTTGTCCTTCATAAAGTTATAGTTACATTCAAAATCAGTACCACCACCGCCAACAATCTCGTATTCTTTGAGTTCGTCAGCATTGTATGGGTCAAACTCTTTATAACCTCTTTGATTTACATCTGTATCAAATGTCCAAATTCTAATTTTAAAGTCTTGGAACTGTTGCATAATGCCGTAAACTTCACCAAGAAATTCTTCAATCATTGAAGATGAAATAGAACCTGATACGTCAAGTCCAATCGCAACATCAATCATTTCATCATTCTTTTGACCAGGAAGATAAACTCCCATTGACCTTGATTTACGAGATTGCCTCATAAATGTGAAATCACTTTTTACTAAACTCTGAATTGAAATGTTAAGAAGTTCTCTCCAATCCATTTTAGGATTAGTCATTCCATTAATAATTCGTTTGATGTCACCAGGAAGAGTTCCTGCATCCGTTGATTGAGCAGACTGTATTACTGCCTGTTTCATCTGGTCTTTAATCTCTTTTGCTTCTTCTGGTGAAATTTTAATAGGTGCTTTTCGACCACTAGGATCACCTTCTTCATTATCTTTACCATCAGGACCAAACATATGAACATCTAAAGTTTCTCTATCATCGGCTTCGCCTGTTTCTTTAAGGTGTTCGTAAATCTCTTCGGTATAACTTCTATAATATTTTCGGTCATGTAGTGCTTGTTTTGGCATTTCACCGACCCTTGCCTCAACTAGGGCTTGATTAACTTTAAAGTCAGCCGCAATATTCCAAAGTTTCATATCTCGGTCGTCTTCTTTTTGGTCCATCAAACGACCAAACTCACCACAATGTTCGTAAACACAATGCATAACCTCGTGCCCTACTACAAAATCAATTTGTTCTGGAGTAAGTGTTCTAAAAAAATCTGAATTATAATATAAATGTCTGCCGTCAGTTCCAGCAGTTGGAACCCATTCGGATTCAACAAGTTTCAATCGAGTAGCAAGTGTGCCGAAAAACGGATGACGGATAAGAAGTCTAACACGACTACTTACAATCATCTCTTTAACTTCTTTATCAGTATAATCAAAAACTACTGGCGGCGGTAGAGTGTCATCTATTTCAACACCGTTAGCCTTTAATACTTCATCTAAAGCATTATCTAATTCTTGTTCATTAGTTACTGTCTTGGTTTCAGCCATAATTATCTACTTGTAATAAATTGCGAATGAGGTTGCGTGTTCCATAATCGTATTATTTGGAGACCTTGTGAATGTTCGAGTTGAAGGACCTCTATATCTGTATAAAAATTCACCTGGAAAAGTTGCTTTAATTGTATCAAGCATTTCCATAGGAAGACCCTTTGCCAAACTTGTCTCATAACTAGGACTTGCGAATGTTTTTAACTTTTCTAGCATAATTTCTTTAGGAGTACTGAATGCCTCAGCAGGAGTAATTCCCATACAGTTATCAAAACAAGCAGGACAACGGTCTCCGTCTTCCCACATAATCTCACCACAACATGGACTAACTAGACCTTCTGTATTGTTTAAAATATAATCTGTACTCATTTTAACCTCTCTTTTCTTTAAATATACTACTATTATAACATAAATCGAGGATCTGTCAAGTTTTTACGAGATTCTGACGTAATTTATCTTGGTTTCGTTGATATTTTCGTCATTCCATGCCGTGCCCAATGCTTTAATTTTACAAGAAACCTTAATATTCTTTTTACTGTTTGCTATATCTTCGTTTGAGGTGAAAAAAGTTACTCTATGATTATCAGTTGTAATAGCATTAATCATATAACCAGAACCACCATATTGAGTATCTGCTAGATATTTTGATGTAAGTATTTCAATTTCAGTATTAACCTTTTCACCTATTCTGCCTAAATGTCCATCATTGATACTTCTATCTCTAAGAACTTCGTTTTTTACACTATTATTATAATAAGTAGGAATATAAGCGGCAATTCCAAATACACTATTGTTCATTTCAGTCTCAGGTGACAAAAATTTAGTTATAGATGTTTCAAAATCAGTTAAAGTGTCGGCAAGTATCTTAAAAGAAAATTCATCTTCAAGATATTTCATTATAATTCCTGCTTCTTTTCGGTCTTCTTCGGTAATTAATTCGGGATATTTAGTTAAAACACCAATAAGTATATCTTTGTTACTAAAAGCGGTCTTCATAAAATCGCCGTTAATAATATCATACTCACCGGCAGATTTTACATAAGTTTTATTGAATTTAGTCGCAACAACAGACGCAATTAATAATTCTTCTTTAGTAAAAGAATAAGGACTATTATTTTGTTTTATATCTATGATTGTTTCAGCCGATTTAGTAAAATCATACTTGTCAAAGTATTTTAATACTTTTGTATCGTTAAACTCGATATAACTGTGATTTTTCGATGTATCCATCATTTTCTATACTTTTTATTGATTATAATATAATTATAGCATAAAATACGAATCTGTCAAGTTTTTCCTTACATTTAAATTAAAAATTGAGACCCAGGAAGATAATGTTTTAACTTCGGATTTTCAACAAAATCTCTTGTTTTATCTGTAACAGAACCAACAACAGATAAAAATGGTCGTTTATGTAAACTCGCATTCGCAGTACCATGCGGCATATCTTTCCATTCAAAAGTAAGAATGCTACCTGCTACCCATCTTTCACATATTTGATTACCAAAAACAACAAACTGTCCTGGTTCCCAATCTGCTAATGCTATTAAAAATCTACGCACTTCTTTGCCATCATGTTTTTCTTCTGCCTCATAATGTTTGTCCAAATGCATTGCGACACTTTCGCCTGTGAGTTGAATGTGTAACTTATGTCTTGAATTTTCCATGCCAAGAATATCAATCATTTGTTGCATTTGAGGTCCAATATCACGTGTGCCGTGATACATTGGTTGTTCTGGGTCACCACCAGCATCAATAATATCTTTTAATTCATTTTCTTTTAGAACACCACGTGGGTCTGACTTTCTAGAAAGTCCTTTTTTATCCCATCTGTTACCCCAGGTAACTGTTTCCATTGTTTCGTATGCTTTTTCTAATTCATCTTCCCAGTCACCCACAAATCGGCCACATAACTGAAAAGCCTCAGTGTCTTTTATTGACTTATTAAAATGATAATCAGATAATTCTTTACCTAGTTCCCAATTCGTTTTCATTTTGTTTTCCTTTATAAAATAACTTATTATATTTGCGTTCAAATATATCACCAGTACACCAGTATCCTTCTTTGTCAAATTTTGTAGGTGTATTGATGTATTTAGACATTAATAACGGACTTTTTATCCATAACTTGTGATATCTATCTAATTTATATTCGTATTGTTCATTACATTCAAGTTGTAACTTATGTTTTGTATCGGATTTAATTAAGAATGTAAATGATGGTGTATGCGTTTCTGTGTGTCCGTACAAATTTCTAATAGCAGGAACACCTTTAGCAAATAGAGTATCTACCAGAATTTCAGATATAACAGTGCTATCTATACTTAATTCTCGCCAATGTGACATATCTTTTAAATTATATATTGTCGATATCATATCATTAGATACTACCGTGCCTATGGTTGGTTTATATTCTTCACATAGCATTGAAAATCGTTCAGCATTAAACTGTTCCATTATAACAGTACACCCTTTAATTAATCCAGGCAATGAATACAAATATAAGCCAGCAACAGTTGATGGTGGCAATTGCGACAACACTACATCATCTTTTGTTAAGCCACCAATAACAATGCTATTCAGACAAGCAAGTAAACATCCCGCACCTGTATGTGCCACGGCTTTTAATTCATCTGTGAAATCACTAGTAAACAATACTGTATAAATGTGATTAGGTTTCATTGCGTATATCAACGCATTTCCGTGTGGTTCTAGTTCTAAAGCATCTTTCTCATTCATTATAACATGGTCTGGTTTACAGGCATCGATAATATTAAACAAGTAATCTTCTGATAGATTAGGATAAGTTGGAATAAATGTTACTCCTAGGATATCACAAGCAAGTATCATTCGCACATAATGATATTCCTTTTCACTAGCAAACAATATTTTTTCATCAGGTTTTATCGCAGTGGATAACACGGCAGCCAGATTTTCTACACTTCTAACAAGTTCAGAATAAGTATATTGTTTATCTTTACAGACAATAGCAGTCTTTGACCCGTTTTCTTGGGCCTGTACTTTAATGGAATCAAATATCATATATATTATTGTACCATAAAAAAAGAGGGAAGTCAATAGACATCCCTCTTTAAGAGTGGTTAATTTATTGAGATTTACGCATTATGGGCCTCAATAATCAGTTTCCCATGCTTTTTGAAGAACTTCTCAATACAAGGAACTTTACGAGGTTCTAAAGGTAACTTGTAAACTTTAAGAGCAGTTCTTCCACCCAATACTGTCATTTCAGTATCAAAGTTTTCCATCATAAAGTTGAAAAAGTTATCAGCCATAACATATAACTCGTCCATCTTCTTTTTGCCATTTCGGTCAACAAAATCTTTCAACTCATAACATAGTGAAGTTGTCAATGAAAACATTGCTGAAATTTCTTTCGCCTCAGTTGTAAGTGTAGTAACTTTACCACTAAGAATATCAGAAGGAACAGGCAACTTACTAGATAAGGCTCTGTGAGCCATAAACTTAGTAGCAACACCATCACCAACTGTTCCAGCAATTAGGTCGTGTAAACGACTATTGCTAATATCTTCGCCATCTTTCGGTAACATTTCTGAAACGAAAGTCCAAGAACGAGGAGTAGCAAATGCCCTTGAGGCAGTTCGTGGGTCAAAGTTAAATAAGTCCATCTTGTTTGAAGTTAAGAAACCTACAACATCAGCACTAATTTTGTTCTCTAATGCCCAAGTCTGCCAATCTTCAAAGTCAACACCCATTTCAAGGTGAACAAAACGGTTAGCAAGTGGTGAAGGCATTCTATAAGCAACACCTCGGTCACTCTCACGATTACCAGCCGCAACGATTAAAACATTGTCTGGTAAAACATAAGAACCCAACCTACGATTTAGAATTAACTGATAAGCCGCCGCTTGAACTGATTGCGGTGCTTGGTTCATTTCATCCAAGAATAAAATAACAGATTCATATTGGTCTGCTAACTCCTGACTAGGTAAGTCTGACGGAGTGGCCCATTCCATGGTACCATTTTTTTCGTTGAAATAAGGAATACCTCGCAAATCAGTTGGTTCCATCAGAGCAAGACGAAGGTCAATCATAAAACCTGACCTTTCTTGTGTAATACTATCTACAATTTCTGATTTACCAACCCCTGGAGGACCCCAAATAAATACAGGACGTTTACGATTAAATGCATAATTAAGTTCAGCCCTAACATCACTAGGACGAACTACCCTCACATCTAAGTCGTTTGTTGATACTTTATTAGTCATATTAACCTCTCTTTATTGAATATACTACTATTATATCACAAATCGAGATTCTGTCAAGTTTTTGAGTTAAAAAATGTCTTATTTTCTACCCAAAGGTCTATATCCCCGTCAATCATCAGTAATTCTGCGGCAATAACCTCTTCAAATAGAACTAATTGAGATTTTTTTAGATAATAAGGGGAATTTAAGTACTTATCTAGTATAAGTATCTGTTTTCCTGTTCCAATTGCAGTTTCAGACTTAATTTCTATGGTATATTTTTTGAAATGTTTGGAAATGATATTTCGACCAAAGGCAGATACCCTAAATCCCCTAGATGAATCGTTGTCACTAATAAAAATATCGTTTGGAGTAAGTTTTTTTCTACCTGAGATTTTTCTGGTGGTATTTTCGTTAATATAATCAATTAACTCAATCTTGTTCACGTTATATCTCTAACTTGTCACCTTTTGTTAGTACATACACTTCAAAATCGTTACATCTAAACAACTTATTCAATCTTTGTGCTAGATTGATTGCGTGTCCTGGGTTAGAAAACGATACTTTCTTGTATTTTGGACCAGGAAAATTGACCAATGAATTAAGGCTCCGAAGATTAATCGCTTCTCCTTTATAGAACACGGAATATACTGCGATTGCTTTGAGTACTTGCTCACTACGATAGGTCTGATTGTCGGTATGTTCTAATATTATTGTAGGTTTTGGTCTAGCCATAAGAGTGTCCTTATTAATGGTTACACTCTTATTTATCTAAATCCAACAAAAACATCGTATATAATGAACAGTATTACTTAAATGAACCACCATCTAACGTGGTATTCTCTGAGGAGTCTTTCTTTTTGAGTTCTAACAACAATAAAGCAATATCATTTTGGATATCATTTGCCTCTGTGATTGATAGACGAACACTGTTATCACCTTTCAAGTTTGCACGTTTAATCGTTGCTAATAGATTTTTTAAACTTTTATACATCACGTTTAATCGCTAATTTTGTTTCGTTTTGCATTTCAGATTTAGTTTTAAACGGTCCTATAAAACCGTAAGTATTTAGTGTATTTAGTTTTCCACCGTAAAACCATCCCCATTTTGCTGGAAATCTTACTCCGTAATACCCAGCGACATATCTTACTTTACTTGTTTTACTTTTAGTATAAGTTGGAATTTGTTTCCCTTTTAACTCTATTGTTTCTATGTTATATGGTATATGTTTAGAAGGATATTCGTCTACAATTCCTAATGAAGTCTTCAAGGCTTTTCTTTCAGATAAAGGATTTGATTTAACTACCGAACTTTTTTTTGATTCTAATATCTTTTCACCAAAACGAGAAGTAAGTTCAGTCAGAGATATGTGTTCGTTAGTAAGAGACCCAACATCTATATTTTTCATATTCAATTCAAAATCATCAGACGAACAAAATCTTATCGTTCCTATTTTAACTCCTGTATTCTCCAGAATCCAAAATTTATCTTTAACTATTTCTTTTGTATAAATCATTTTAAATCTTTTTAAGTATTTTCCAGGTTTCTCTCCAGTTCTTAACCTGATGACATTCAGAATAACTATATGGCGAATATTCAATTGCTTGAGCAATGCCCCAATCGTTGCCATTAGGCTGAATGTTATCTCCAAAGAATATCAGTTCATCTTGAAATGTAAAATCTTTTAATATCTGTGCCTTATCTGTTCCTATCTTTATAATATCTAATCCAGTTTCGCCTGCCACTTGTGATACAATACCAACTTTCTTAGAAAACTTTTTATTGAATTCATCAGAGATTAATTCTCTTTCTTTTTTCAATGTATCATATTGAACATACCATTTTCTCTGTTGCTTTGATGCGTTTCTACCAACAACACTAAAGTTCAAAAGTCCTGGTCTTGTATCAAAGTGTAATCCAGTCTTTGCGTCAAACTTACTATTACGCAATTTTCTTTCTAAAAACTTTCGTGGTTTATCTTCTAATTGAAAATCTCTTACATTATAAACACAAACACCCTTTTTATATTTTGTATTACCTGAACAATTATATACACACTTTACTTTTTCAAACAGTTCTGCGCCAATCTGTTCTTCTGTCTTTTCTCTATTACTTCCAGTGACTAGATAAACTCTATGTGTCTTAACAAACTCTAAGAACCATTCTAAGAAATTATTGTTAATTTTTGCTCTGCTTGGAGTAAGTGTGCCGTCTATATCAAATATATAACTTTTCATTTATTTAATTCCAAAATAGTATAAACACTCCATAAATGAATGTTATAACCGCGAATACCAACAATGATTCAACTAACGAAGTTGGCTTTCTTTTTCTCATTCAGCAGGATACGGTTGATTAAGAATTGACGCAAGTTCGTCAGGTGACTTGGCAAGATTTTGTAAATCATGTATGCCACAAAACTTTAGGAAGTTCATACCAACACCAGTGTTTGTTTTCGGCACACTATTCTCAGCAATCGTTTCTACAAATTTAATCTTTAATTCTAATGGTTGTGCTGTTAAATCAATAAGTTGGACATTGCGTTCAAAATCGTCACGGACAGTATGTTCTTCGCCATTATGGTCAGTCCAGCGTTGTAGCATAAAGTTATTCCAACTAAAACCACCAGAGTCTTTATCTGCGTATGCCTCTAGCATACCAACTTTGTTCTTAGTTCCTTTCTTACGACAACCAGGATATGCTGAAAAGATATTATCACTTGTGTCACCGCGAATACATTTCTCAAACAATAACCATTTCGGGTCTGGTGCTTCTTTCACTTCACCAGTTTTCTTTTCTTTTATAGGAGTCATATTCTTATCATCTTTAAAGAAACCATCTTTAGTAATGATACGATTTTGAACACCGTCATACATTGTTACATTGTCTGAAATTAATTGAAAGTAATCACTATCACTTGATACAATAATATGATGGTCATTTGGATGTGCCTCGATGAATACTGCAATCATATCATCTGCTTCGGCTTCTGAATTTTGTAACAATGTTACATTTGTTTTCTCATCTAAGAATGTAATCATATCATCATACGATTGAAACATGATTTCATCTTCTTCTTGCTCTCTAACAGTCTTGGCCATTTGAGCAACTTTTCTATTCTTCTTATACGGTTCATAGAAGTCTTTCCGCCAACTGCGACCTTCTAAACAGAACACGGCATGGTCTGCGTTGAATTTGTTGTAACATAGTTTAACACTACTAAGCATAATATGATATGCCATACCAATTTTCATATCAACATTAGCACCACGCATTGCTACGTGTTTTGCTCTATGATACATGTTGAACGCATCTACTAAAATAAAGGTAGCCATATTAGGAATACTCTGAAGTGTTTTCGTCTGTTTTAATCTTACTAATGATTAGACCATCTTTGCTATCAGTCATTACACTTTTTCTGATACCTTCTTCGTCTTCTAAATCATTCAGAACAATATTCTTACATAGGTCACTAAACCAATTATCAACGATTTGGTCTGGCTCAACACCCTCATAACCATTCTGTGCAAGATATTCTACAAAATTGTCATTGAAATCTAATTCAAAGAAACCTTGTCCTGGTGTTTCTTCATCTAGTTCCATACCAACAACTCTGACATACTCTTTGTCTTCTAAAGTTGCCATGTTCTTGTCGTGTTCATGTTGGTCTATATGACCATACTTGAAGTTAATCTTCTCAAGTGCGATTGCTTGTTCTTTCTCATCACTAATTCGTCTAGCAATTGCTCTTTCTTTTTCTTCTGGTGTTCCAAACCAAGTAGTCGGATTTAGTGTTTTGCTCATAAATTCTCCTTTTATTTAATATATTCTAACCAATCTTCATTTTCAAAGTCATAGTACTTATCTCGCCAGACTTCTTTGCCATCTTCGTCTTCAATCATAATCCACTCAATGTTAAAGTCACCTAATCCACCTGGTGTACTATTTTCTGGTTCACGGTCTATACCATTTTCTCCTAACTCATCGAGTAAGGCATCTAAGTTCTCGGCTTCTTCACCTATAACATCAAAGAATACTTTCTCTGGTTCATGGTCATAATATCTGACTTCCCAGATTACTGAGAAATCTTTTAAGTCATTTGGTACTACTGGCATTATACTTTCTCCTTGTTAACCTAACGTTACTTTATCCCCACTCATCTACCATCCTGTTTTCTCCCATGGAACATCTTTGTCGCCAAAGTGTCCATATACACAATTCTTACTATATTGATGAAAATTGAATAAATCAAATCTATCAATAATACCCTTTGGTGTTAAATCAATATTATCAACAATAAATTGTTGAATGCTACGATTGTGTCCATTCGAGTCTACATAGATACTAGTTGGCTCTTTGACACCGATAGCATAACTCAATTGAATTTGACACCAATCTGCCATGTTATCTGCTACAACATTCTTTGCTAACCATCGTGCCATATAAGCGGCACTTCTATCTACTTTCGTAGGATCTTTTCCACTAAAAGCACCGCCACCGTGGGGTGCATATCCTCCGTATGTATCAACTATAATCTTTCTGCCTGTTAATCCAGCATCCCCATCTGGTCCACCAATCTCAAACTTGCCCGTAGGATTGACATGCCATACAGTATCTTTATCAAGTAAATCTTCTAATATGTAAGTGCCAGCAACATAAGCCTCTGCTTCTGCTTCTTCTCCACGACCAACTTTGTGTTGAGTTGATATTACTACTTGGTCACAACGTATTACTTTATCACCCTCATATTGTAGACTTACTTGAGATTTAGCGTCTGGAAGCAAGGAATCCGCACCGGTGATGCGTTTTTCTTTTAGTTCTTTAAGTATCTCATGTGCGTAGTAAATAGGTGCTGGTAGCATTGCCTCGTTGTCATTACACGCATAACCAAACATTAATCCTTGGTCTCCAGCGCCGAAATCATCGGTTCCTAGTGCGATATCACTTGATTGTGAGTGAATTTCGTTATAAATTTTTAGTTTGTCCCAATGAAAGCCTTCTTGCTCATATTCAATGTGTTTCACTACATCACGAATAATTTCTTCTACTTCGTCCCTAGTTATATTAAAGTTTTTTACTTCACCCGCCAATGTTACATGATTAGTAGTTACAAGTGTTTCAACTGCAACTCGTGTTGTTTCATCACCATTTTTAAGTCCTGCGTCAACTAACGCATCACTAATCTGGTCTGCTACTTTATCTGGATGTCCCTCACTTACACTTTCACTTGTAAAAATATAGTCATTCATTTATGCGTATCCTTATATAAAATTAATAGTCTATCTACTATTATACAAAATAATAGACATAAAGTCAAGTGGTTTTGAATGTATTACTGTTCTTGTAATATTGAATATACGTCATGCCCAGCATCACGTAACTTGGCACCACCACCCAAAAACTCAAGTTCCATTATACTTAATATGCTTACTACATTGGCTTCAAATCTATCAGTTAGTTTAATGGCTGCCTCTAGTGTTCCGCCTGTTGCTATAACATCATCTACAATCAATACTTGGTCATCTTTGTTTATTGCGTCTATTTGTAAATGTAACTCATCAGTGCCATATTCTAGTTCATATTCAGTGAAAATTGTTTCACCTGGTAGTTTTCCTTTCTTTCTAGCCATTGAAAATGGTACGCCGGTTTCTGAACTTAATGCACCCGCCATTGGAAATCCACGGGCATCTAGTCCAACAATTCTGTTAAATTTTATATTATTATCAGAGATATAATTTCGGAATAATGTCATAACATCTTGCATACCACGAGGGGCATTAAACACACTTGCCATATCCTGATAGAGTACACCAGGCCTGGGATGGTCTGGTATAACTCTAATCAGATTTTGTATAGTTTTGGGTGTTGGAGTAAGAATACTCATTTTTCTGTGTTCTCTAGTTCTCTTTCTAGTTGGGTTATTTCTTCTTTCAGATGTAACTTTTTTAATTTCAACTTAGTAACAACATTATCTTTAGTATGCATTTTAAATGCGGTAATTATTCCATTGTCTAAATCTCTATGTTGTTTTTTTAAGTATATAAGGTGGGTGCGTTTCTGTTCAGTCGTGTCTAACTTTTGTCTAAAGGGCGCCATCCGCTTCTCCTATAATAAGTGTCACCAGTAATCCCTCTCACAATGTATTTATATTTTTAATGCCCTGCTTTTGCTGGTAAAATATATTCATATACACCGAGACCACTATCAACTTTAATCATCATAGCACCTTGGTCAGAAATTTTCATAGTCGTTGTACTTGTTTCACTTAGTCTAAGAATAGTAAGAACGGTTGACAATGGAAAACTCCAACCAGTCTTCAGTTCACCCTCTACATTACTTGCAAATGGAAGTTCTACTTTATCTGTTGAACTATCACCAATAAAGAAAACTAAGTTGCCATTAACTGTTCTCGCAGTAAGCAATGGGTCGAACGCACCTAAAATACCAGCAAAATATTGTAAGTCTTTGACTGCTTTTTGTGATGGCATGATTTCTACATTCCATACCGCACCTTTAAAACTTGCGGTTTTAATTTGTGCGTCTACTAATTCACTTACGATTACTCGATATGAACTATCAAAACCACCAGGCATTGAGAAGTTAAGTTCAGTGGTAACATCTTCGCCATTTCGTGTTTCTGTTCCTACTTTAACATCCGCTTCAATTAGATTGCCTTCTTTGTCTTCACTAGTATAACTAAGTAACCCACTTAAGACACCTAGTCTACCTAGTCCAAACTTTCCTTCGAATTCAGGCACTGGCTTATGTAATTTTCCCATCAATACAACTGTACGGTCTTCATCCATAGCATCAATTGCCGTTCCCTCTTCATCTGTTGTCAGTTTAGCCGCTTGAATGATTCCAAGAGAATGTGTGTGTTTGACAATATCCTTTAAAATATCACGCATTTACTTACTCCTTTTGATTAATTAAATTAATTATAACATATTTTTGACACATTTGTCAACCTATAAATCAAAAAGATTATCAAATGTTTCTGATGCATTAGCATCACTTATATCCCAATTTAGTACTCCAATTATATTTTCTAACTTCTTATCAACAATCGTTTGTTCCATCAACTCGTGGTCAAATGGCAACTCTTGGAACCATTGAGGTATTTTAGTAGTATCAACAGGATATGCAACACTTTTCAGTTTAAAGGTGTTGGGTTTTAGTTTACAAACAATCGTCTTCATACCATCTACTATTTCTACTGCGTATCGGTCTTGATTGAGTTCTCGTAACATATTCCAATTCAATGATGCGGCAACATGGCCAGGCAAATGAACCTTATCTCTTTTAGCCTTATCACCACCACCTTTCACATCTCTTGCCATTGCCTTCTTAGCGGCATTCACACGATTCTTATAAGAAGTCAAATTATTCACACGAGTCTGTGAACCTTTTTCCCAACCAGGTCTTGCTCTGAACTCTTTCTTAAACTCTTTAACCATTTCAATAATATCTTCTCGTGTTCCGTCAATCAATATTTTTAATAAAATCTCACTTAGAAAATTCTGTATATAAGATGGAGTATCACTTCGTTTCAAGTCAAGACCCATTGCTTTAATCTTACCAGGAGAACCATCGCCATCTCGGCGAACACCATCGTCATCGTATATCAGTAACGCATATCGTTTCTTCTTAATAAAGATTCCCGTAGTTGAACAATTTTCTCTACCAGCAACAATAATCTCGCCTTCTTTTCTAGGAACATTAAAGAATGTTTTCATAAAATCTGGAAAACTAGTATTAACTTGATTTGCAACTTCGTCATACAATTCTAAAACTTTATCTTTGTTCCACTCAATAGTACCATCATCAATCTCTTGTTTGTAAACAGGATACATTGAATAGTAAATTGAGTCTGTATCACCATATATAACTGATGGGCCTTTATAATCATAATGACCTGCGATAACTTCATTCGTCTTGGCACCCATATGTCGTGTGATACAACGACCTGTAAGAGTTGTTGATTGTCCAATGCGTTTATCATAGAAACGACATCCTTGATTCAATAACGCACCATACAATGAGTTCAAGTTAATCTTTTTCACAAGTTGTCGTTTATCCCAGTGTGCTATCTCTACCGCATCATTATTTTTAATAGCCTGTTTCTTTTTCTCTTGCATCACTTGTCGTTCAGCACACCATCGTTCTAATAAACTCGGAATAATACCTTGAACATCTTGCTTGAATATAGTGCCATTCGCAGTAAGAGTCCATTCTAAAGGACTATTGAATATCAAATCATATGCTTCGGCACCAGTAAGGTCTTGAGTTGTTTTAAGTTCTTCAAAAGGAGCATCTTCAAGTACTAAAGTGATATTGGTTGCTTTGTCTTTTTCATTAACTAAACGAAATTCTTCTGTACTAAATGTTTCGTCCCATGCTTGAGAAGAACCATAAGTTTTTGCGCCAGTCTTTCTACCTTCTTTTATTCTATCACCAATCATCTTATCAGTTAAGTCTGGTCTTAATTGTCCAGCAATAGTTTCAGGAGACATATTCATGGCACGAATAACTGAAGGATAAAGAGAGTTGATATCAATACCTGCTACCCATCTCTGTAATCCTGCTTTAGGAACTGCCACAAAAGCACCAGCGGCCTTTTGTAATTCTAACACATGAAGTTCTTCATCTGAATACTCTATATCATCATCTGACCATTCCCGCCTCTTTCTATCAGGAACAATCATGCCTCGTCTATGGGCTTCGTTAATGATTGCTTGTTCTGTAACTGCAACTGTTCCCATTGTTGTTTTGATATTAACTGTGTTATCGTGTGCAATCTCATTAGCCAATTCAATAAATCTTAGTTTCTTATCAATCTTATCAAGTAGAGCAACATCTTGTCTGTTGTATGCCACGAACTTATAGAAATCATTATTATACAATTGGTCTAATGTGCCATCATATGCAACTTTCTTTTCACCTACTTCATGTTCACCAATCGTATCAAGTGCGTATGAATGCATTTCATGATATGTGTACTTACGATATAATTCTAGGTAGTCTAAATGAATTCTTCCAAACAAGTCAAATGTTTCTTGTTCTTTACCATACTTAACAACTCTTCTAGTTTTGGGTACTAAATCCCACAGACACAACTTGCGTGTATGAGATTTGCTTAATACAGTGGTGATTCGATTTACTGTATATGGAATATCATAACCTTCAGAGTTCCAACCAGCCAACACATCAGCATCTTCAATGATATCTAAAAAGTCATTGAGCATATCGGCCTCACTCAAATACAATTGTGTGTTGTCAAATTGCTCACAAATTCTTTCTGCCTCTTTAAGACCCTCGCCACTTCTCATTGACTTGGGTGGAATAACAAGAGTCACTAGTAATTCTAACCATTGAAGATGAACAGATATTGCTGTAATTGGCATGAATGGGTCACTAGGGTCAGCAAACCCTCGACTCGCATCGAAGTCTGTTTCGATATCGAAGAATGCGGTATTTAGAGTTGGCGACTCAATTCCATTATAATGTTCACTTAAACATTTTACTTCTGGTTTCATATCACTTTCGTAAAATGTTTTGCCAGCATTAATTTTTCGTTCTTTGTGAAGGTCTTTAAGTCGTTTACATTTGATTTGGCGAACTTTGTCACCATAGATACTTACATGGTCACCGTGTGGGTCTTTCACATAGAAAGTACGCCACGCCGGATAATCATTGTAGACTCTTTTGCCTTTTATTCGTTCTACAACTTGAACAATATCTTTATCTTTGTTATAGAACGCATCTACATAACTCAAAGAGTGCGCCCTACAGTTTCTAAAATTGTTTCCATATCTTCGAAATCTGCACGAGTTTCGGCGAGTTTCGCTTTGTGTGCCACAGAGATTGCCTTATTTAATACCGATGGTTTTACATCGATTTCTTCAGCAATTGCTCTTACAGTATCACGTAATCCACCCTTGAGGTCATCGCATTCTTGTAAAACTAAACAACCCTCGTTCACTAATTGGGTAAGTTTGGCTTTTTCTTCTTCGTTAATTGCATCAATTGACATATAAATCTCCTATAAGTTGGACAATAAAAAAGAGTGATTTCTCACTCTTTATATATTAACATAATCGACTTAGAAAGTCAATAGAGATTTATTAAAAATTCACTTTGAGTTTATTCCATGCTCTATCATCTTTTTTATCTACTTTTGTATCTACTTTTTTAGTTTTCCATTTATCTGGATAACCTTTGAAATTGTCTGGATTTTTTTTGAATGCTCCTTGATTATACCAAGGCTCATTCTTATCTAC
>Ga0208156_1000395_pt1 | contig 17817 bp, 22 predicted proteins | sample 1_EtaG_FD_184073 | JGI IMG/M metagenome (GOLD analysis project Ga0208156, IMG submission 184073) | Marine viral communities from the Subarctic Pacific Ocean - 1_ETSP_OMZ_AT15124 metaG (SPAdes) (version 2) | ecosystem: Environmental > Aquatic > Marine > Oceanic | place: Pacific Ocean | collected...
CAATGTATAATCAGTTGTTTCAGACAGAATTTTTCTTAATCTAGTGTTATATTTTACGATTCTGCTATGATATCTTTCTATTCCGTCGGGCAAGCTTAGAGACGAAAGATCAATGTTTGTTTTTCTTATATGGACCCTTTCTCTTGAGCCTATGTTTACTTGAATGACTATTTTAATTGTTCCATCGCTCTTTAAATGATTCAAAATATCATTTATATCTTCTCTGTAATAATAAACTTCATAAAGATCCGTAAAAAAAAATATTGAAAAATGAGGATAAGAGCATAGGTGTCCCGAACCAGCATCAAGACACGGCAAACAATCATGCAAAACATAACTCCTTGTTATATATTTTCCCTCAACTGAAATTTCTTCAATTTGCCAGGGTTTACATTTCCATTCTTTACGATCAGTTTTTTCCTTTAAGGGGTAGAAATGTTTATTCATCAATTTAACTTTTTTCTCTTTCCCATTAATAATTTTTTTTATTTTACCTTCTGCTATAGCTTCATAGTAAGTTTCATGCTCTATTAACTTCTTAAATTTCCATTTAACCTCATCATCACTATATGAAAAGTTTGGCAAAATTAAAAAAAAAACTATTAATAAAATTCTCAAAATATTCCTCTCGAAAAACCATACTTAAACCATGATTTGTGTAAAACACTTGTAGAAGGTGCGCTTCTAAAAATATTATTTCTAAATATTGAGGTACAATTAGCTACAAGTGCTGAAGTACAACCACTTCCACTTGATGCACCAGATGTTGCTGAAGAACTCACCCCACTAGAGGAGCTAGCACCTTGAGATTTCATTAGCCCTCTAGTTAAGTATGCAATGATAATTGCAATTATTATGAATGTGATAATTTTTTGCCAAGATCTATCGCTTTTAATTTTTTTAAAATAGTCAGTTCCTAATAGATTCATATATGTAAAAAAGTAATCAAATGCATTAGCAGATTTATATGTTTTTCCTCTCTGATATGCCTCCTTTGCTTCGGAAAAAACTTTAGAATTAGGCAGAGTTAAAAAACGGGCATTACTCACAATAGTTTCAATTCGCCTTTTATTTAACAAGTCTGAATTTTTATAAATTTCAAAATATCTGAATTCTTCTGAAAAACATTTAATAAAGTCATCATATTCTTCTGTATCCATGCATGTTGTTTGCTCTAAAATTTCTTGTAATTTCTTTTTTTTTATTTTTCCTTTGTATGGTGATTTAATTATTTGCATCCAATTATCAACTGCTTTTGATTTGCTTAAAAAACCATCTTCAACGTTTTCTGACAAAATATTTGCTATCGCTAGTAAGCTTTGAATATCATTTTTTTTATTTTTGGATAATTTACCAAAATGTTTTGAGGTAAATACTTGTTCATTTAAACAATCAATATAGGTTTCAAAACTTGAATTTAAAACACTTTCACAGCTGGTGATTTCATGAATTTTTGTTTTTTGCAGTATGTTAGCTGCGTTTACTGATGTTGTTATTTGATTAAATACAATTATTAAACAACAAAAATATGATAATAATTTTCTCATGTCTTTGTAAGATTATATTATATACGTATAAATTTACCCCCTTTATCGTCAAGTTTAGAAGCTTAAGCGAGCGAATATATGTAACCAAGCACCTCGAAAACCCGAGGTTTTTTTAGGAATTCTTGCGGGAAGGATTTGATGAGAATGGGCATTCCCGAATGAACCTAAATTCATGAGACTTCGCCGCAAGAATTATACTATCAATGTTGATTAACTTATAAACTTATTCATCGTGCTATCAATACTTCCCCGCCTTAATGTGAAAAAGCGTTACTAAAAAATTTTATATTTTTTTGATCAGCGGTCAGGGATTCGGGATTGAAAATACAGGCATAGGGCATAATGGACCTACGGACCATGGACCAGGGAACCCTAATAACCCCCTCACTTCTTTCTCTTTCCGTCATGAGCGGTAATAACTTTATGTTTTAAAAGGATTGCCTTCATCTGACTTTCGACATCGGCTTCTGTTAGGTCTTGCTCTAACTTCATCGTTCCGTTAGGAAGTCGAATCATTTTTGTTGAAGCCAAGATTGAACGATCTATATACAAACCCGCTACTTTCCCACGCAGTTCCTCTGCCCGAACTGCTGCATTGACGTTTTTCGTTTCCTTCGCCATGTCCCGCAACTCGCCCAACTCTTGATAATGTAAATCTTTAGTGATTAACCATTTTTTTCTAACTTCTTCTAAACGTAAATCAATCTCGTCTCTTATATCCGCCCGAGCCATGAGTTCACTCGCCCGAGTTCTTGCGCCTGCGGAATTATAGCCACTATCGATCGCTATTTGTGTCGCTGTTTTTTTCCCACAAAATTGGACCATTTGATCTATAAATTTCTGTTCTCTTGGGTTAAATGGCTTATTCATTTTTTGTTACCATACTCCGAATGAATGAATGAATATGTTCATTCATTCTAGAAGGGTACCTCATTTGACTTTGAATCTTTGGGTTCATCATCAATTTCTTTTATAAGTTTGTTCACTTTTCCTGCTGATATTTTGAGATACAGAGCGATATTTTTTTGTGTTGGTTGCGGTTTCTTCATTAAAAATTCTTTAATCTGTTTTTTAAGTAAATCATCATCATGCTCTTTTTCAGACTGTCCCAAGGTCCAATTCCCTTGAAAATCATACACCGCAATAAAATCATCTGTCTCATCGGGTTTTAATCCTCTTGCCTTATCGAATTTTAATCTGACCTTCATAAATTTTTTACCTTTTTTGCCTTCTGTTTGAATTTTTAAACAAACATTTGCCCAATCACTTTTAGATGATGTTCCGCGCATGTGGTCCTGATTGTGTCCTGTATGATCCAAGGTTAACGACGCGTAACCCAATCCTCTTAAATTCTTTAACCAAGTACCAATAGGACGGAAACTATCGGATTCATTTTCATTATAGTTAGATAGTGAACGAAGATTATCTAAAATTAAAAATGGTTTAATTCCAACCAACTTCTCTTGTTCGCGTAAATAATTTAAAATTAATTCTTGTCCTAACGGATCTTTAATATCGGGAATGATTTGATTTGTTTGATGTGCAAAATTTATAATATGAAGATGATCTTTTGGGGGTTCCCCAAACGCTTCAAGATAAGCTGCTTCCCTTTCAATAATATCATAAGGGTCCATTTCGCCGTCAACGTATAAAACGGGATAACACACAGGCGCCTTGTATTTTAAAAACGTTCCACCATGAGCCATTGCATAAGCAATGCCTAAAGCGTATTCCGTTTTAAAATTTCCTTTAGGACCAAATAAATTATTGATACTTCTTTCCTTGAACAATCTTTCCATTATAAAAACGGGTTTTTCAATGGGCAGCTTTCTATAATCGCGAATGTCGTAACCGATTAATTTTTTTGGTTCTTCTTTTTTGTTATTAAAAGCGTGGTCTTCAAATTCTTCTGCGCCTTCCCAAAAATTTGGCGGCGCTTCTTCTATTGTTTTTTCTTCAATACCTATTTCTTTGAAATAATTTTCTAAATTATTGTTTAAATGTTCTTCGTCATATCCTTCCGTATCTAGAGCGTGATCTATTTGTCCTTGTTCGGTTATTGGTGGATCGAAACTATTATTTAACTCTTTTAAAATATCCTCTTGTCCTGTCATTCTGTATTTTTGATATAAAGCTGCGCGGAATAAAACTTGGTGCCTTCCCATTTTTCCCGTCCCTTTTTTTGCTGCTTTCCAACCTACGATAGATGAAAGGTAATGATGTTTTCTTAACTTATATTTTAATTCAAATTGTTCTAACGTTAATGGCTCGCCTAAATGATTTAAGCAGCGTCTTGTGTTTGCAAAGTAGGGGGCATTAAACCAAAATCCACATTGTGCTTTAATATCTTTTAATTTTGTTTCATAAGGAATCATGCGGTCCACTTTGTATGTTGGATTAATTTTCTTTTTTAATCGTTCCATTGCTGCTTTCATTTTCGCAGCTTTTACCCAATCATTCGCGAACCAATAAACATGATAGCCGCTGGACTTGGATTCAAAAACAAATAATTCGTTATTTGTTTTGTCTATGAATTGACAGAAATTTTTAGCGGGTGGAATTTTTTCAAAATCAAAATCCATTCCGCCCAAAATACAATATGCTTCATCTTCATTTGTTTTCTGACGCAAGGGACTCAATCCTTGAGATCTAATTCCTTTTAAATGTTCTTCGTGATTAAAAGGTTTATTTTTTTCTAAATAGTGCGGATATTTTCCGTTGGCGGTAATGCCCCTATGATGTTCGTTTCCTTGGAATGCTCGAACAAAGGTCATTTTTTCTTTTTTGAATTCTTTTTCTTTTTATGCTGCGTCTCGATGTAGTGAGATAAAAACCGAATATCTTTCAATGCTCTTGTAAATTTCCGCTGTAAAATCCAATAAGAATAGTCCCAATCGGTAATTGATTGTTCTCGGTCCAACCACTTTTTTAAAAGGATGCCGCTTACTTTTTTCTCGGCGGCTAGTGCTTCTTTTAACGTCTTCTCATATTGAAGCTGCTTCTTAATAATAACTTCTAAATCTTTATTTATTTTTTCGAGCATAAATACCTAGTCCTTGCTGCTTAAGTTTGTTTTTACGATCTTGATAGTAGTCATCGAATGATTGTCTTTTTTCTTTTTGGTAATGGCGTTCAGGTAACAAGATTGGAATATCCATTTTTTTAGATTCTACTTTTTTGGGTGGTTTTGTAGGTTCTAAATATTTCGGGCTTATTACTTTTTCTTTTTTTAATTCTGCTTCAGTAGGGAGATCGTCAGATTGCATTTCGTTTAAAGTATTACGCATTGAAACGATATCTCCGTCCAAGTCCTCAACTTGTCCTGTAACATAATTATATCGAAGTCCCGATTGAGTTAATGGTTCGGAATAGGCATATTTCTTTTTGGGATTTTTTGCCCAATGATCTAACCGCTTTAATTGATCAATCACATTGCCTTTTGGCTTTGGAACGTTTGAATATTTATGATTCATTTTGTCCACATAACCGACAACATCAAATTTCTTTTTTACCATTTTATTTTTTTTCCTCGCCAATCCACCAATCATAAGAACATTCAGGAATCCCAATTATTTCATTGATGTAATATTCGTCATCAATACCAGGATCTCCCGATAGCATGTAAGTCGGTTGTGGTTTATTTAAAACTTTATTTTTAATTTTCTTGATTAGTTTTTTTGATAGCATTGATAGTTCCCATTTTATTTTTCCCCTAATAAGTAAGCTATACCCCTCGATGTAACCCGTCCGCCCCTAGAAAAAAACCCTGCGTTTTGAAGTAAAGTCATTAATTCCATTATTCCCTCGTAAGAAAGGGACGCTGCCGATAATTGCTTTTTATATTTTTTAGGGTCGGTCATAGCTTCCTATTCTTCGCTAAACATTCTTCAATTTCTGAAGAACGATATCTTACAACTCCACCATGTTTGGAATTGTCGGGTCTTCCTATAATATGATAAGGGAGTCCTGTCCCCGCCCAACGCTGCCTTCTTAATGTTCCAGGCGCAATATTGTATTGTTCTGCTACTTGTTTTTCGTTTAATAAATCTGACATGCACAACCCTTACAACGAGAAGGTTGTTTGGTCAGTAGTCTCAATACTAAATTTTTGCAAATCTTCTTTTATGAGCTTCAGACATTTTTCTTTTATGTTCTTCAGACTTTTTCTTTCCCTTAGACACTGTGGACATTTTTCTTTTCGTTTCTTCAGAATGTTTTCTTCCTATATTAAACAATCTAAGCTTTCTTCTTGTTTCTTTAGATATTATTTTTCCTCTATGCCCTAATCCTATTTTTCTTCTCGTTTCTTCAGAAACCTTTCTTCCTTTGCTAGATGCAGACATTTTTCTTCTTGTTTTTTCAGAAAACTTTCTTCTTTTTGCAACTTCAGACATTTTTTTTCTTGTTTCTTCGCTATAAATGTTTGTCTTTCCTGAATTCCAAGCAGGGCGACCTTTATTACCCTCAGATATTTTTCTTTTCGCTTCTTCAGATAATTTTCTTCCTTTGGCAGTTATAGATAGCTTTCTTCTGTGTTCAGGCGTAAATAATTTACTTATTATTTCAGGTGTCATAATAATTGCAGGATACGCTGCAATATTTGCATACCTTTTATTTTTTATGATTTTTTTAGTTTGCTTAAGTTCATAGTCCCGCGCTTCTTCTTCAGTATCAAATGTAGCAATTAATTTTGAAACAAAATTTTTAGGGTTTCTCTTAAAATCTTTTTTTAACGCTCCGCTACTAAAATATGTTTTGCCTAGATCTTGGATAGGGGTTTTATTTTTATTGACATTCGCCCACCTAACACCGAAATATTTAATGCCCGTAATATTGTTTTTTATCCAGTAGACGTAGGGTTTAACTTTATTAAATTCTTTTTGCATTTATTTTCTTTTCTTTCGGCGAGTAAAATCTTTCTTTTTTGTGAACACATAGTTAAGCAGCTTGTCTTTGCCTCTTCGCTTAACATTGTTTGTATAGAATTTATCTCTTACGGATTTATCGTTTAGCATTCGATCAATATAATAATCCTTGTTCTTAAATCGTTTGTATAGTTGTTTAACTATTGCAGGAAATTTATTTGATTCAGTTAATCTTTGCCAAGCATTCCAAGTAGTGAGTTTATATCTTTTTTGATACCCGTAAGTGTAGAGCATGCATTGTGTAATGCCCCAATGACTTACTTTCGGTCTCCCACCAATTTTCTTGCCCATTCAACAAGCATACCACATCACGCGCCACCGACCACGGAAAGACTTAAGTTTTTTTAAATTCTAATATCTTCTCTTCCTTCTCTTGAACTCGATCCATTTTCTCTAATTCTGAAACGACGTCCTCATTTAAAATTTTGGCATAACGCATAGTTGTTTTAATATTCTTATGACCCGCTGCGTCTTTAACGACCATGATATTTTTAGAACTGCTTAACAAATGAGTTAAAACAGTATGCCTTGTTTGCTTCGGCGGCATGTATTCAATATTCGCCATTTTTAAAATCCTCTTCCAAGTTTTTCTTGAGTCTTTCAAAAAAGGCGTTTTATTTATTTTGCCGAGACTATTTTTCTTGCCGTATCTGCTTGAAGGAAAGACATACTCTTGCGTTACGGGTCTCCATTTTAAAGGTCCTTCTGTTAGTCGTTCGCCATAGATTACTTTCAAGATTCCTAATACCCGCGGTCCTAAATCGTAAGTCATCTGACCAACTTTAGAATCTCCAAAAGCAATCTTTTTTGTAGGAAATGAAATTTGCTTCCACCTAATACTATTGCCTTCGCTGACATTTCTTCGTGGCGCTGTTAACCAATAAGAAATCTCACAGCAAGCAACAAGGCTTAAGCCATTGTTTGCATAATAATTGTAATTAAGTTTTCCTGTCCTCTTATCTAACTTCCAAGCAAGTTTTAATACAATTTCTTTTTGGTATTTTGTTAAAATTCTATTGTCTTCCTTATCTCCAAAGCGTTCCTTGTTCTTTATGACAACAGGATTCTTATTTAATATTTTTAGTTCAATGGCATAATTAAATAGGACCTTTAAATAATCTGTTATCTTGTCCGCAACCGCAGGCGATTTTATGCCAATAATATTATGCAGCTTTCGAACATCTTCGGGTGTAACTGAAGACAATTTTTTATGTTGAAGATTAAAAGGATTGTCCTGTTGTATCTGCCTAATTTTTTGATCGGTTGTTTTTTGTTTTATCCAACATTTAAAGAAGACCTTAATGGTTTTTATAGTCGAAGATTTATAGCCGAAGCTGCGCAGCAATCTTTTTACATAAAAATCTTCTTCGATAAACTCAATTAATGTGGGTTCTTTTTTTAATTCCCTTTTAATCTCCGCGGGATCTCTGCCTTCCAAAATTGCTACTGCAAATTTCCGCGCCTTATTTCTCATCTGTTCAATATTCATCACATTAAAATTTCCAAGCGGTTCTCTAATCCAATTCTTTTGGTTTTTAGGGCAATAGGCGTAATAACCTTTTCTAGTTCCCGAAGGCAAAATGTAAATTCTTAAACCAACCATTTCTGAATCTCCGATTGAATAGGGTTTTGATTTTGGTTTTAATCTTTTAACAAAGGTGTCGGATAATCTAACTCTTCTTTCGGCGTGAGTGCGGACGGGCGAGCGAGCGTTAGCGAGCGAGCCTGTTATGTATTTTTCTTTCATTTTTTTAGCCTTTCATATTTGAATCCGAAACACACTAGTCTCAAAACAATCCAAGAACATTATCGCTGTACAGGATCTGTACAAGTTCTGAAGCGCCTTAACGAACTAATCTTGATAGTCTCAAAACTAATTTTCGTCGTTTATCAAAGGAAAATCAACAAAGGGTGTGCCCACATTCGAATTCGAATCGAAGACCTCTTCCTTACCATGTAGGTGTTCTCTATCGAATTCTCCTTGATAGTTCTACATTGTAGCATTCTTTGGATTCGCTGTACAGGAACTGTACAAGAAATTTGAAGAATAAATTCACAATTAGTTAATAATTATGCGGAAATTTATTTCTCTAAAGTAAAAGTTTAGCTTGCCAAAAAAGCTAGTAAAATGAATCTTTTTTTGAATCCTTTTTTCGCACAAAGACGCCTGTATTTGATTCAGTTTTGATTAGCCGAACAACCCATGAAGGACCGCTGATCAATCGTTTGTCTACGCTCATGTAGAGTCCAACAATCGATATGTTTTCGCAGCTTTAAAAGTTTGGCGGCTCACTTCGTTCGCCATGAATATAGACTCGTTCATCATACAGCTTCGCTGTACGATTCACTCGTTAATGGTCAATGCCTATCGGCATTGGCTCTTTCCGATCGCCTTCGGCGATCGGGGGTCCATGCAAAGTAGGACCCAAAACAATTTCTTAATTAGCTTGAAACTTCAGGGCCCACCCACCCGTTATAATATTCTTGAAGCTAATAATTTGATGGTTTAGTCGATCGAGCTCTGTCAGAGCCGTTGAAATCAAATGCAAATAAATAGGGTGGTAGGGTAAAAAAATTTTAAAAAATTCAGATCAAATTTCAACATTAGGATCATCAAAATCTTTGCCTAAAACATTTTCTAAAATTTTATGTTTGATTTTTTGATTAGTATCTATTGCTTTTCTCATTAAGGGTATCAATGCTTTTTCTTCATCCTCACTCATTGCTATTGTATTAAATCCATCTCCGAATTTATCAATATATTGAAGATGAAGTACACTAAATTCAGGCGACATTAAAACCCATCGTCATCTTTAACAAAATCATAGTTGCCCTCTTTTTCTGCTATTTCAGGAAGCCTTAAATAAAATCCTTCCGCTAACCAACTGTATATATATTCAACTTCAGTATTGGTTAATTTTTTTCCAATTTCAACAAATCGATTATAGTCCTTGATAGTTAAATTGGTTTTTTGCAATATCTCGTCCGCTTCAGCTATTAGGGTCGTTATAAAATTATAACTACTTTCCTCTTTCAATTTCGCCTTGTAGTTCTGCATAATGATCTGCTGCATCTTCCAAACTAAAATTAGGATTTTGTTCTTTCCATTCTTTCTCTGCTTCAAGACTTGCCTGAAGCTCTCGCCAGTCTGGTTCATAGTCTTTATAAAGATCTAATTCTTCATCGATCTCTGGCTTCTTCTTTTTTCTACGTTTAGACATTTGCTCTCCTTTCTTTATTAAGTTTTCTTTTTTCCCAAGCTTTTTTGCAAGCTAATCTATGTTTTTTTCTAGTTAATTTGCTTGCATTAGACCAAGTCAATAAATTTATTATTTTCATTTTTCTTTTATATTCTGGTTTGTTGAATTTCTTTTTCATCAAAATCGAATGTTCGGCATTTTTGTTTTTATTCCAAATTTTTTTTTGAATTTTTGATTGCTTCATTTTAAGTATGGGATTGGACCAAACTTTTTTTTGTATTATACCTGCTTTAATTCTTAAATTATTATTTTCCCACTTGCGTTTTTGAGCTCTGGAAAATTCCTTCAGATAAATAATGTTTTTATATCTTTTCTTTACCAACTTAGAATGTCTTACTCTTCTTTTTTTGCTTTTCCAGACTTTAGCTATAGCCTTAGAAACTTTTTTTCTGTATTCGTTATTTCTCCAAAGTTTTTTGGTATTTTTTGAGTATTTCTCCTTCATTTCAGGGGTGTTTTTTATTCTTTTTTGAATATTAGAATTTTTTAATCTTCTTTCTTTCGTCCAAGAATTCTTCATTGCTTTGATTGATTTGGATATACGCTCTGGTTTTTGCCAAGATTTTTTTAATGACACTCTCAATTTTTTTAGAGATATTTCATTTAAGACTAATGTTGGAAAAACACCTTTGTTGACCCAATTTTTCCACTGGTTTTTTCTTGTTATAATTTTTGTTATTTTTTCCTCATACTCTTTTGCTTTTTCTATAGAACCAAAAGTCCATCGAAGTACGAATTTAAATCTATTCGGGTATTTTATGAATTCCTTACGAAATTCTCCGCTTGAAGAATATTTTTTTCCAAAATCATTTATAGGCGTTGTATTTAAAAGAACATTTCTTCTTCTAACTCCATAGTATTTTTTGTTATTCGATTTTTTTATTAATACGTATGTATATGGTTTAACTTTATCGAATTCTTTTGTTCTCATAATTAATCCAAAACGCTATGTCCTCTGTTGTTTAAACACTTTCGATATATAGACTCGTGTTTAGTTTCTGCAGTAGGGCTTTCTATCCAATAAATAATATTGCTAACAAATGAACTATTGGAATCAGCAATCACTTTGCAATGCTGGAGATCATTGGTTATTTCTTTAGCTTTATCTTCATTGAAGGTACCACTACGACCAGCTGTATCTACAACAGGGTTGTAAGCGCATCCCGCTAAACTAACCAAAGTTATTAATAATAATATTTTTCTCATTGGACTGATTCTATGAAATTTCGAGGAAGGTTTTTAATCCAATAAAAAATATATTTTGGACATTAAAAAACCCCGTTAGTTAAGGCTAACGGGGTTATGTTTGACTTAGAGATAATTAAAAATATTTATACTTGCAAACTATTATTTAGTATAATCCAATAAAAAAAATATTTTGGATTAAGAAAGATGACTAAATTAAGAGAATTTTTATCAATTGAACAAGCTTTACAACAAGCCATAAAAGATCTTAGAGACGATGGTTTGAAACAAGCAACAGGAAAAAGTGAAGCTCATTTTAGAAAATGCTCTGATCCAGGCATTAAAGATAATCAACTTCATCATAAGGACGCAGTTAATATTGATATTGCATCTGTTAGAAAAGGGGAAGGCCATCCGCTATTATCAGTTCATCAAGCTTTGATTGATAAAGCAATGAAACAATCAAATCAGGCAGGAAATATAACTCAATCTCTTTTGCATATGGGAGCTCGAATTGGAGACCTTATGGAAGTCACAGAAAAAGCAATGGATCCAAATAGTCCTGGTGGAAGTACAATCAGCAAACAAGAAAAAGATAAAATCTATAAAGCCATAAAAGAAGTTGAAGATAAAATTGCTTCTTTAAAATTATCAATTAAGTGAAAAAATTATAAAAATTTCAATACAAATCAAGAAAAATTCCCACAGATTCACGCACAGATTACACAAAAATACAGACTCAACAAAAATATTGTAGTAAATTTAAGGTATGAAAAAGTTTCTAACCTTTGTATTAATTTTTTTGTTTGCAATAGGCAATCCTGTTTTAGCCAAGGAGAAGAAAACATTAAAGGATTTATTTAAAAAAAAACCTAAAAACGAAATTTCTGGATCTACTTCAGAAAAAAGCGGTACCGGTACAGTCACATTAAGCAAATGTGAAAATGAAATTGCCACTGTCGGAGTTGTGGAACCTCAAGACTTTGTAATGCAGGCTCTATATCAGCATTCATTACCATCACCTACACAATTAATAAGATTAATGATTCAACAATCCAAATGCTTCATAGTTGTTGAAAGGGGTCTGGCTTTTCAAAATTTAATGCAAGAAAGAAAACTTGCTTCTGGAGGTGAATTAAAATCAGATCAAAATGTTGGCAAAGGTCAATTGGTTACTGCAGATTATATTTTAACCCCTACAGTCATTTTTAAAAATAAAAATGCCGGCGGTCTTGCTGGAGCGCTTGGTTCATTGATTCCAGGAACAGGTGGTAGCGTAGCAGGTGCAATAGGAGGAAGTTTAAAATTTAAAGAGGCGCAAACAAGTCTTACACTATCAGATACTAGAAGTGGCATTCAAGTAGCTGCAGCTTCAGGAATATCACAAAAAACTGATTTAGGTGTAGTTGGCGGTTTAGGAATTAAAAATGCAGCTGCAGCAGGAATAGGTGCTTATCAAAACACAGCTGAAGGTAAAGTTGTAGCAGCAGCTTTTTTAATTAGCTACAATATGATGGTCGATGCTGTAAAGAACGACAAAAATCTAGTAAGAAAGAATTCAGTTTTAAACTATAAGAAAGAGGGCAGTAAAGAAATTAAAAAGGTTAAAAAAAGTGTAATAGGTAATGTAAAAATAGCAAAGATAAATAATGTACCGGTATACAAAGATGTTTCTGGAAAAGAAATTATATATAAATTATCAAGTAAAGAGGAAATGGTTATTTTAGGTGAAGATGGAGAATATTATAATATACAAGGTGCTCAAGGAGAAGGTTGGGTAAAAAAGATATTAGTGAAATAAATTAATATTTATCTCCTTAAGGTCAACTCTCGGTCAACTTTCGAAGGCTAGGGAAGCGAGTCTTTAAGTCATTTTCGTAAGCACGTTGTAAAATAAATATTGTAAAATAACAAAACGATGTAAAACGAGATCATTCGTATACCCAAACCCTCGCATTTCTAAACCGAGGGTCACAAGTTCGAATCTTGTAGGGCGTGCCAATCAGATACAAATTGATGCCGCATTAAACCCTGGAAACAGTGGAGGACCAATTGTAAATACAAACGGTGAGTTGTTGGCAGTTGCAGTATCTGGTTTAACAGAATCACAAAATATTAATTTTGGTATCAAATCAAAATCTGTAAAGGATTTTTTAGAGGTAAACTTTTTTAGCCCAGCAATCGGTCCAATGAATTATAGTATGAATAATAAAAAGTTATTAAAATTATTAGAAGAAAGTACCGTCTATATTTATTGCAATTAAAGAAGTATTTCCCTGCGAATAAAAAAAATTAACCAAGCCCCCGAAACCTTAAATCTTCTTAGCTCTAATGTATCGATCGACACCAGTTAATTCAGGCGATTTTGTTTGTTTAGCAACTAAAGGCTTTTTCTTAATGTCTTCCATTTGTTTCGTAGCCTTCTCCGCCCATCCGGGCGCGTTAACGTCCTGGAGCTCTTCTGAAATAGGATCATACTGAAAGCGTGGCTTCTCCGGTTTTATATTATTCTCCTCCAAGACCTTATTAACTAAATTCAGATCCTTAACTCCCTGTTTAGTCGGACCTTTAGCCTTCAGGCCAAAGCGTTCGCCTAGGGTTGCGGGTCCTGTTCTATTCCACCAATCAATGTACATTTAACAATAATACCTGATTTAGAATCCGGCAGCAAGTCTTTAGGGTCAAGCGGCAAGGAACAACAAGTGTGCGCACCTGTTACCTTGAATTAAAGTCCGGATGATTTTGCGAACAGGTTATGTGTCACACGCAATTCTGTTAGTGATTAATAATTTTTTCGAGGTAAAAAAAGGTAACAGCCAAAAATTTCATGAAGCAAGAAACTGGGTTAACAGCGTCTATCAAGCAGCTCCCAAAACGTTTTCAGATCAGCATCAGGATAAATGCGCATATAATCACTGCAATTATCGGAACAATGAAATGATGCATATTCTTATTCTACTACAAAAAACTATTCATACACCCCCTGTTATTTTTGTTATTTTGTTATTTTTGTAAATAACAACATAACAAGTATTAGAAGTTTGCTGATTTATAGATTCCTTGTTTAGCTTTGAACAACTCGCCTTTGTCCGCGAGTCTACCTAACTCGACCTGTATATGATCTTTAGTCCAGCTATCATCTTCTTTTCTTACATCATCTTTAATGTCTGCTGCTTTAGCCCCGTCGCCAGACTCTAGCTTCTTAACCGCCTCTATAATAGTTTGCTGCAACTTGGTTCTATTGGCTTCGCCAGGTTTGCCGACATATTCCCATATACATTTAGGGTTTAATGCAATTTCAAATTCCTTTTGTTCCGCGTCTTTAGGTATGCAAAATAGAACTACATTTTTTCCTATTTTTCTATCTGAAGATAGAACGATCATACTATCGCAATTAGATTGGATTCCTGCCGAGCCACTCATTTCATCAAATACATCATTTTCAGATTTCTTTTTGGTATGATGTAGAAATACGATCGCTATGTTGTATTTATTTGCAAGAGTATAAATATCCTGCAAATTATAGTTATCATTCTCATAGGCATTTAGTTTATGTCCGCCTAATGTTTTTTTGACTTTTACATACGGATCAATGATTACAAGTTTGGCGTCAGGGGTATTTTTAATCCAATCTTCTATTTCTTCCTCTAAACCCATTGTCAGTAATGGGATCTTCGGCTTTCTATCTCTAAATTGATACATGGCTTCGGCCGGTTCAATGCCCATTGTTTTCCACCTAGACTGATTTCTTCTTCTGCCGTCCTCTAATGAATAATGCAAAACACTTCCTTTGGCACACTTAAGACCTAAGAACGTTCCTCCGGTTTCAACTGCATTAGCAATTTGTAAAGCTTTAAAAGATTTTCCAATTTTACTTTTACCATTAATAAAAGTAATTCCTGGAAATATTAATCCTTCAACTACTGCGGGGATGGGTTCATATTCAGTTTCACGAATATCTTTTGCCTTCGTGCCCTCGCGCCATGCGGACGGATTACTTGACGGCAGTTTTTCATTATTCTTAGAGGAATAATCTTTTTTTCTAACTGATTTTAAGATTGTAGCTTCTAATCTGTTAGGCTTATCTTTAGGGTGTTTGCCTAAAGGTGGATCATTAAACAATTCATTGTACGCATGAACTCTATTTTCCCAGTCATTGAAATGATGTTTTGCAAAAACTGCAAATGCAAATGTCCTTTCATTTCTATGTTGCTCCTTAGCCATATCTAACAATTTAAACTTCTCTAAATATTGTAGATTAGTGACTCTATCAGGAACTAATTTTAAGAATTCTTGAAAGGTTTGCTCCTGTGCTTCATTATTTAATAACACCCGAGAATTGCCACCTGTGTAGGGTAAATTAACTTTCTTACCATCGCTCTTTCTTCCAAGCTCATCAACCTCTAACACATCGGACTTAGGAAATATTTCAATTTCAGATGTTTGCCGTTCATAGCCTAAGGCATAAGAAAATTTTTTTAAAATATATCTAACATCTACCGCAGGATACCAATCGTCTAAAAACATATAAGCATGCAGACCACCAGTATTGGATAGAAAGAACGATAAAGGAAGTCCAAGAAATTCACTCTTGGTAATTATTTTTTTAATTTGTTCTTTTGTAAAAGGACGAACATTTTTCTTATCTTTTTTATGTCCGTCAAAATCCAATAAAGCAAATTTACACTTGCTATTGTCGTTTCTTGGTTCAACCCCGATAGAAACATTTCCTTTGATATGATCTTGATAATCTTCGAGAGTAAGCTCTCTATGTATTGTTAGATAATTGTTATCTCGGTCTTTAGTAATAAAAGACCGAGTCATGCCTGGAAATATTTTTGCAAATAATTTGGCAACTATATTAAGATTGATTAACTCTTGTGCAACTTCTTTCATTGTTGCTCCTTTTTAAAATCAAAAGATAATTGTTTCGAGCTAACTAACTTGTCATCACAACCATTCCATTTTTTGTCAACGATGTATTGGCCGAACTTATATTCAGAACCACCAACTATTTCTAGTTTATGGTGTTTTAAAGGTGCTGAATGAATATCAACTCCATTATTTTTAGCTTTGATAACCGCATTCCAAGATTTTAAATCTGCTATAGCCTTGGAAGAATACAGGCGAGCAATGAATATATTACCCTTTCTAACAGTATTATTTTTGCCAAGAATACTTTTTGAAATGTATTGGTTAATTAAAAGCAATTGATCATAGGTTTTATCTATTAATTTAATTGCCTCGTCTTCAATAGGATTTTGATTGTGTCCTATAGGCACATTTTTGTCTTCCGACATTTTTTCTCCGTTTCCGAATAGTCATGCGGGACTGGTGAACAGTCCCGCAAAATATTCACAATCGGACGGAAGTCAGATGACGGTGAAATCGGTATAAATTTTTATGAGAAAATAAAAAGTCATCATACTTAGCAAGATGGCTTCTGATGTTAACGTTAACATTAACTCTTTCAAAATTTTGAATCACTTTGGTCATATAGTTCCGTCCATATTTTTGTGATTATTTTGAAAGGGCGACTCAGCAAATCATTTGGCTGCCTTTGGCTATAACTTTCATAGCCCTTTAATGCCGGCATTATATCATTTCGGCGATTCATCGTCAATCTGGTAAGTTCTAGGATGTTATAGGATAAAGACATAATCGAGTCATAATTGGCGCGAATAGATCGCGCCAATAGACTCTTATTTTAAGTGTTATAACTATTTTAAATTGACTACGTTGTTAATCTTCTGAAGCAATTGAATAGGCTTAATACGCGAATATCTTCTATGCAATACCGCCAAGGTTTTCCAATTCCCAATAGCAGCTACTTCTATTTCGGACATGCCACTTAGCAACATGCGATTTGCTGCAAAGCTCCTTATGTCATGGAAACGAAATTGAGTTAGTCCTGCATCTTTTCTAGCTTTTTCCCAATAGTGTCTAAAGCTCTCCCTAGATTTAATATGAAAGAATTTATCCCCGAATGGATACTGCTTCAGGATAGCAATTACATCATCATGCAAAGGAATCGTATGACTAGGTGTTGTTTTAGTCTCCATAAACGTTGCGGTCTTTTTATTAAAGTTAACGTTTGATCTTAACAAGCCAGCAATTTCAGAATAACGTGCAGCGGTTAGAGCAGCGAATTTAATCATATCTGCTAAGCAGATCAATTTTGAATTAGATGCGACATCTAACAGTTTTTTAAATTCCTCATCTGTTAATTGGATATCTCTTTCATTATTAACTTTCTCCATAGAAACTAATGCAAACGGACTTTGTGCAGGTAATGTAATATTCCACCTTACCTTTGCAATGTGCCAAATCCTTCGCAGCATTTGCAAATTAATATTAATAGTCTTTGGAGCTAATCCTTCTTTCTGCAGTTCCTTCTTGTATTGATAAACATTTGAAGAATTAAGTTGTAATAAATTGTAGTAGCAAATCTTATGCTTCAGTAATTTATTAAGTTTATATGTGTAGTGCCTTTTAGATTTTAATTCAGGAACTACTTCTTCACGATACTTAATCACCAAATGACTCAGCGTGGTGCTCTCAGCTCCGCTCATATCTTCAAATATTTTCTTGTCCATCTGTGTCTCAATTTGCTTTGACCATTTGGAAGCTGTACCTTTTTCTAAGAACGTTCTGACAATATCGGGATAGTTTTTCTTTCTAATTATCACCTGCCAGTTGCCATTCTTTCTTCGTCGTATATGCGCCATGTTATTTTCACTTTCTGTTTTTCAGTGTGACCAATGAGTGACCACTTCTCAGGTAAGTTTAAATAACCCGCAATATGTAACGAGCCATTAGAGGCTAGCCGAGAGGTTCAAGCTCAGCGGGCAGAAAGTCTCGAATAGTAGAACTAAACAATCGAGGCGGCGGGTACGAAGG
>Ga0208156_1000396_pt1 | contig 17739 bp, 36 predicted proteins | sample 1_EtaG_FD_184073 | JGI IMG/M metagenome (GOLD analysis project Ga0208156, IMG submission 184073) | Marine viral communities from the Subarctic Pacific Ocean - 1_ETSP_OMZ_AT15124 metaG (SPAdes) (version 2) | ecosystem: Environmental > Aquatic > Marine > Oceanic | place: Pacific Ocean | collected...
TAGATACTCCAGCTAAAATTGTTAAAGACTGGTTAGATTTTTTTTGTAGTAGGAGTACAAGATACAGTTGCTCCAGTTAAAGACAAATAACCGAATAGATAATCACATTAACAAGGAGAAACAATCATGTTTGTAAGGAAACGTGGTTATGGTATACACAATGCATGAAATTGTAAAAAAAATAAAACCTTATCCAAAGGAACAATTACTATGCAACTCTCAAAACATTTCAAATTAGAAGAATTTACTAAATCGCAAGTAGCGACTAGAAAAGGAATTAAAAACCAACCCAATTCAGGAGATATTAAAAACCTTACCGATTTATGCTATGGGGTTTTAGAAAAAGCTAGGGTTAAGTTTGATAAGCCGATTGTTATCAGTTCAGGATTCCGTATTTTAGAATTAAATCGTGCCATTGGCAGTGGAGATTCCTCACAACATACAAAAGGAATGGCGGCTGATATAGAAATAGCTGGAGTTCCAAATATTAAACTTGCCTATTGGATTCAAGCCAACTGTGATTTTGACCAGCTTATTTTAGAACATTATAAACCTGAAGAAGATAATCATGGATGGGTTCATGTAAGTTTTTGCGAAAACTCCAATAGGAATCAGGTTTTAACCTTTGATGGAAAGAAATTTGATAATGGATTGCCTGACATGAAATGGGAAAAAGGAATAGTTGTTGAATAAAAAACTTGCGAAAAAATGACAAAGGAATTACGGTATTAAAATAAGAAAGAAAAAATAATGGCTACACAAACAATGAACAGGGAAGCAATCATTCGAATTGAGGGAAAGATAAAACTTCTTCAAAAGGATATTAGTGTGCTTCGTGATAACCACATAAAACATTTGGCTTGTCGAGTTGGAAGAATGGAAAAAGTTATGTGGAGTGTTTGTTTGATTGCCGCTTCCCATTTGTTGTTCGCAGTATTGCAATAGTTGTATTTTTGAGATACATGTTTTTATATGTATCGTTCAATTTTAGTAATTTCAGACCTACATATTCCTTATCATCACAAAGACAGTTTTACATTTTTAAAAGAAATTAAAAAAGAATTCAAACCTGACTTCATTTTAAACATTGGCGATCTATTGGATTTCCATGCAATCAATCTTCATACCCATGATCCCGATTTATATTCGGCTGGTCATGAATTAAGTGAATCTATTAAACACATTAAAGAACTAGAATCTATTTTTCCTAAAATGGTTGAGGTCGAATCCAATCACTCTAGTTTGGTTTATAGACGTGCCTTAAAATATGGAATGAGTAGATCGTTCTTAAAAGATTATGGAGAATTTTTAGGAACAAAGAAATGGAAATGGGTTGATGATCTAACCCTTAAAATGAGCAATAAACAGAAGTGTTTTTTTACACATGGAAGAAGTGCTGATATATTAAAGGTTTCTCAAACAATGGGCATGTCAGCAGTACAGGGCCATTATCATACCAAATTCTTAATAAGCTACTGGGCTAATCCGAACAACTTATTCTTTGCCATGAATGTTGGATGTTTGGCGGCACAAAAGCACATGGCCTTTGCTTATGCAAAGAATTTTAGAACAAGATTTATTATGGGTTCTGCTATTATTTTAAACGGTATTCCTAGATTGCTTCCTATGGTATTAAATAAACATGGAAATTGGATTAGAGATATAGTATGAACAAAAATGGTACTTTAAACGAACATAGAGGCACAGAGAGTGCTTTGGAAGAACAAAGTGGAGGAAACCATTATACAAAGCTTAAAATACAGCCGATTGAATACATAGTGGCCAATAAGCTTAATTTTATAGATGGAAATATTGTAAAATATGCAACGAGAAGAAAAGATGGCGAAACAGATAAAGAACGATATGATAAGATTATTCATTATGCCAAGCTGGGAAAGGAATTAAAATAATGTGGTTGAATTTATTAGGATTAGGGATTAAGACTGGTGCAAAAATTTACGCAAACAATAAAGCTACCAAAGTTTTAGAATCAGAAGCAAAAAGAAAACATTATGAAAAAATGGCTAGTGGAGAAATTGAATATAAAGGTCAAATCCTTAATTCACAAGACAAAGGATTTAAAGATGAATTTGTCCTTATTCTTGTCAGTTTGCCTATCGTTCTACTGGGTTATTCTGTTTTCTCTGACTCTCCTGACATTCGTGAACGAATAGATTTATTTTTTGAATATTTTAAAAATCTTCCACTCTGGTATCAGCTTTTATTTGTAGGAATTTGCAGTGCAATTTATGGACTTCGTGGTGCTGATATAATGAAAAGGAAATAACAATGTTAGGATTAGAAACAATATTTAAAAAAAAAGAATCAAAATTCAAACCTGAAATAGATGCGGTTATTACACAATTGGAAATTGCTATGGAAAGTATACATAGTCCTCTTGGTCATTTTTTGAGTTTAGTTTTTATAGATGAAAAACCATCTTTCCCAAAAGTTAATGAATGGATAGTGAGATTAAATAACCATACTGAATTTCAGGTGGTTGGTCATAGTTATTCCTACAAAGAAATTACCAACAAAACAGATATAAAAGGTTTAGAAGTTACTAAACATTAAATATGTTAATCCCAGCAATAAACCCAAAAGACCTAAACCAAATAAAAACATCATAACCCTTGTCAATTCTTTTTGATTTTCCAATCTTTCGTATTTACCTTTGTTGTTAAGATATAAATAGTTCATATTTTATTTTACCACGAGGGAGGCTAGAACGAATCTCCTTGTTAATTTATGCCTCCCAAGTGGATTCCGAAAGGTCGCTAGACCGGTACGGAATTCTGTTACCACAAGGGCGACTACAACATATAGGTGATCCTCCGTTTAATAAATGTCGCCCTCATGGATTCCGAAAGACTTACTCAGCCGATACGGAATTCTGTTATTTCCAGTGAAATTTCCACTGACCAAAAACTTTCTCAAGTTTATAAAGAACATTTAACCCAATAGGTTCTAAATTTTCTATTTTATTACAAGTTCTTCGGCTTATACCTAAATATTTTGAAAATTCTTTTTGATCCATTTTTAATTTATTTCTTACTTTTAAGAAATCTTTAGGATTTAAGTAATATTTAAACAATGTTGATTCTTTAGGATTTATATAATTCTTAATTTCTGTTTGCATAAACATATACGAACCATTGTATTTAAAACCAATTTTTTCTAAATTCATATTATCCTCCTTGCTTACCCGCAAGTTTCGTTTGGATATTTAATTCTGTTTGCCTCATGCTTGAATATCTCTCCAAATTAAAGTAGTGCATTTTGGCTTTTAACTTTTCTTTTACTGCACTTGCATATTGATTAACTATATTTTTATAATCGGGATTATTCCTTGCTTTGTTGTCAGCTTTTTTATCGGTCAGCTTATCAACACTGTTAGCCTGTTCTTGATTAATAAGATTTCCAAGTATGGCTTTCTTACCCTCCTCTAAAATGATTTCTTTTTCTTCACATTCAGCCCACTTGTTACTTGCTTCTTCCATGAGCTGATAGGCTTTACCGGCATTAAGTTCATCGAGTTTTAAGATTGGCATTTTATCCTTTCTTTATATGGTTTATAAAATTTACTATTTTTATTTTTAATGGAATAAATCCCATTGTTCTTGTGCAAACTAAAATACGCAAGATGGAGTCCAAGTTGATTGTATGAATTTTCATTTAACATTCTTGCGATTACAAAATCTTTTAAAAGTATTTTTGTTTCCAAATCGGTAATTTTGGTTTGTGATTTTAGGTCAATGCTTGTGAATTCTTTAATTTGTCTTAATGCTTTTTTTTTATTAAACATATTATCTCCTATGGATAGTTTAACATTTCCTTTTCTTCTTTTTTCATATCAGAAATAGTTTGTTCAAGCCCTGTGATTTTAAGATTAAGTTCCCCATTATATTTTTGATGGGCTTCGTGCATTTCATCCTTTCTTTTTATCTCAAAATACAAGGCTTGATTCTCCTCATTTTTTAAATCGAGTTCTTTTCTGACTTTTTCCAACTCGTTTTTTAACCAAGTGGTTTGATCGGTCATAATTAGAAAGGAATCGGATCATCAAATTCCTCCTCTTCTTCTTTTACAATAGGTTGGTTGGTTTGTATAGGTGGTGCTTTAGCTTCTATTGTATGAGTATCAACTGTTTGCGTGGGTTGAGGTTGGGGTTGCACAGGCGGAACTTGTATCTTTTTCATTCCATCTATTGCACCTGATTTATAGGGCCTTACCATATAAAGATTAAACACTTGTTCTGTGTCTTGACCATATTTAGTTTCTTTTGCTTCTTGTATTTTACTACCCCATTTTAACACATACCCAGCCCTTACATAAGCTTGTACTTCAGGTGTTTTATACCAATTCATTACTTCCGATAATCCATAGAGTTTGCTGGTCAGACTACACATGAATTTAGCTTTAGTAGATGGTGCTTGGTATTCAAAACTAGGACTCTTTTTACCAGTTTCGTATAACTTTAATTTTAGCCCACAAAAGGGCATATCATATTTATTATTTACCATTTTTTTTACTCCTTAATTGATTATACTCGACTTGCCTTTTTTTAAAATCTTCCTCGACTCTATTCAAATACTTACAAGCTTTAAATGCTTTTAAATATTTAGGACTCATTTTAAAATATCTTAAACTTACATCTTTTGCTTCTTCTTTAGGAACATTTAAAACAGCGATATAATCTATTTTATGTTCTGATGAATCCTCGCAAAGTTTTCTGTAAGTTTCTAATTGAATTGGCATATCAAAATAAAAGTCTTTTGATGTTTTAATATCCAATATTCCCTTTTTACCTTTCCATTTAGGATGTGTAACCAAAAGGTCTAGTGTTCCACAAACATCAAGGTCAGGACTATACATTGATTTTTCCACAGCTAAAACTGTAAAACCTGAATGATCCCAATATGCTTTAAACTTTTCAAACATTTTTTTTAAAGGTTTAGTTTCAGGTGTTACAACTGTTTTTTTAGTGATATAATCCTCTGCCACTTTATGCAGATTTGTACCAATGGTTCTTGCTTCTTCCTTAATGTTTTTAGTTTTGGCTTTTAAGTCATCAATGAATTGCTGTGCAAAGTCTATTGGTTTGCCATCTACTTTGAATTTATAATTTAAAGCTTCATAGACGCAATTTTCTGACCACCACATTAAAGCACCCTTGCCTGACCTTTCTCCAATTAAAGAAGTAACTCCTTTTTTAGGTTCTCCATTAACCTTATATCTATATCTCCCACCTCTAGGATTAAACTCAATAAGGTTTCCATTCTTATCTTTAGCTTTAATAATCATTATCCCCTCCCATTAGTTAATTTAAACTCTTTAAATGATTCGAAGAACCAAAAAAAATCGGTTTCAGTTAGTTCACAAAATTTCCATAATTTTAATGAACTGATTTGGTTAATACCCCTTTCATATTTCTGAATCTGTTGGAAAGTAACTTTCAACATACGAGAAATTTTAGTTTGGGTAAAACCTAAATCCAATCTTCTTTGCCTCATTTTTAGACCAATAACAGTATTAAATATTTTTTCATTATCCTCTTCTGAATAATTATTAAATTTATTTAAAACTGCTTCGATCTGCCTAGCACACTCTCTCGGTGTTACCAGTGTTCTCGGTTTTGTTTCCATAAAACCACCATTCTCCTTTCTGCTTTTTTGTTAATTGATTAAATGCTTTCTTAAAGCATTGACTACATAAAAAATAATTATTCCATAATGAATTAGATTCACTATTGAAATAACCTAGCTTTTCATGTTCGGTTTGGCATCTAGCACAATACATTGTTAGTTTTTTATTTAAGAACACTATGGCCTCTGTTTGTTAAACAATTTTTAACCAAAGTCTTTTCCAAATCTTTTTTCTTATCAGGTAGCCATAATAGACTCGGTCTAATATACCAATTGAATACAGTGGTATTGGCTTTATTTAAAAAGTTAGAATTTTTTAATGCTATTGCTCGGCAAGTTTCAAGGTCATCATTGTATCTGTAAGCAACATTCTTTCCATCAAGCCCTCTGTGATCTACAATGGGAGAATATGCACAAGCCGAAAGTAGGGTGCAAAGTAGCCCTGTCATCCATATTTTTTTTATCATAATTATCTCCTTTTATTTAATTACCGGCTTTTAGTACCATGTCAGATTCATGAAACTTGTCATGAATATTGACAGCCATCTGTCTTTTTTTCTGACGCAAAGCAATCAATTTTTCTTCGGTCTTTTTATATTTATCTAAGACCTTTTGGTATTGCTGATTTGCCAAGAGTTCTTTCTTGTCCATTATCAATTCTCCTTTTTCTCATTGATATAATCTGATTGGTCTTTCAGATATTCTGCCACATGGTTTCCCATAAGGTTGTGTCCAGAATTTTGTTTTATTAATTCAATATCTCCAAAGGTTGTGTTACCTCCAAAGATTCTTTTAAAATGCTTTGAAAAAGCTGTTATTACATTTTCTTTAGGTTTTAAGTTCATATTCTCTCCTCTTTCAATTTATTAATTCTTTTAATTTCAGAGTTCCAAAAAATTTGCTCTTTTTGAAAACTATCCTTAATATCTTCTTTAGTTCTTGTTATATCTTTAAATGAAGAAAAACATATATTTCCTCTTGATTGACCATATCCCCTAAAACCAATTCCAATATGTTTTTGAAAAACAACTTTATTAACTTTGTTTAAAATTGTTTCAACTCCTCTACTACAAATAGGACATTTAACTTTGTCTTTTAGTTTCATATTCTCTCCTCGTTTTGTTCTTTAGCTTTTTTTGTATATTTGTTACATATTTTTTTAACTAATTTTATTCCCGTTTCTAATTCTGCATTTAAAGTAAATGTACTTAGACGAGGTCTATCACGACCTTTTTTAGGAAATCCATCTTTTGTTAAAGATGATTGTATATGTCCTAAAGCACTTTCTAAATATATTATTTCACAATCTAATTGATTAATTAATTTTTGTAATTTATTTGGTATCATTAAAGTTTTCATATTCTCTCCTTTTTATGTACGAATAAATAATCTTTCCAATTTAAACCTAAATCTTTAATTGCTTTTTTTATTCTTCTTCCACATTCAGGGCCAAGTTCAAATGATTCCATAAATCCATTATGATCTCTAGCAATATCTTCTTGCTTAATTTCAACAATGATATTTGGATTTAAAATGGCTATAATACTAAAAGAACTATGTGCGTTTTTAATTCCTTTAGCACATTGAACACATTGACCATAATAAGGAACATTAGTATTATCTTTTTTATATCCACCATTATAATTATCTTCGTTTCTTTCAAACATTTCAGGACTTACTTTAATTAATTCTCCAATATCAATAGTATTAAATTCAAGTCCTTTGTTGTTTTTTTGTTTTTCTACTTTAATTTTCATACGAATATAGTACAAAATGGGTTGTTAATTGCAACTAAATAACATAGCAAATAACTCGCATAAAACCTAGCTTTTTTGATAATGTTGCCTTATTTCACAACTTTTATTTTAAATATTTGATAATTTTAGCAAATCATTATAAAACGACTCGATAGAGATAATTTGTTTTAATTAAAATTTTTGTTATAAGAAAATATAATTATCTCTTAATAATTATTAACATGGTGGTGGCGAATCCATCGCCACCACCGCATAGAGATAATGAAACAGTTAGAATTAAATTATAAAGCTTACCAAAAAAATTCAGCTACAAGCAAAGCCGCTTGGGAAAATAAAAAAAACAAAATTACATTAAGGGATGAAGTTTATCATCTACTCATACATGAACCTTTGGCCAATCATCAAATTGCCGATATTCTGTGTCATCCATTAAGTTCCATCTGTGCTAGGATCAGGGAATTACAAGTTTTGGATTTAGTAGAAGATTCAGGTTATCGAAACAAAAGTAAATATAATAAGGATTGTGTTTTATGGCAAAGAAAAGACCAAATAAAAAAGAACGAATACATTTAGCAAGGATAGCCCAGATGAATTGTTTTTGTTGCAACTCTCCGGCAGAAGTTCATCACATTAGAAAAAATACAGGATTAAGTTTAAAGCCATCGCACTATCACACAATTCCACTTTGTTTCCGCCACCATAGGACAGGCAAGGATTCAATCCATCTAGGTAAAAAATTATTCATAAAATTATATGGAACAGAACAAGAGATATTAAAGATTGTTACAGAGAGGTTAAGTGAATCAAGGGAATATTATAGGGATTATGATGAGTCGTAAGTCAGGATATTTTATTTGTTATCGTAACATTTGGCAACATCCGGTTTTTAAGAATCTATTACAGGCGAGTTGCTGGATATATATGATTAGTTCAGCTTCCCACCAAGATAAGGATTTAATGTTTTTAGATAATAAGATATTTGTCAGAAGAGGTGAACTCATAATGCCTTTGAGGGTAAATGCCAAAAGATTTAAAATGAGTTATAGTGAAATGCGAACTTTTATACTACGTCTAGTGCGTAGGAAGATGATAACCACTAGGACACACCAGCTACAGCCCACCACCAACCACCCTTCGAGAAAAGTGACCTTAATTCAGCTTGTTAATTACGATTTATTTCAGTATGTGGATAATAAGAAACCACCTCCACACCACCTATCGCAACAAGGACTAAAAACCAAATTAACTAATACACATACTAATAGTAGGGATAAAAAAGTTAATAAGAAGTCTAGCAATGGATATGTAGAAATAGGAACAGAGGGCCATTATCGTATTATATTGAAAGACAATAAAAAATATTTAAAGCATAAGTGGAAAGATGAACCTTTGAAGGATTATTAGTTATGTCTTTATTAAATATAAAACAAAGAAAAGAATATCAAAAAAAATACAGATTAAAAAATATAGATATTATACGTACTAAAGATAGAGAATATAAGACAATACAAAGATTAAAATTTCCAGAAAAAATAAAGGAAATTAAAAGGAAATCCTATTATAAAAATAGAGAACAATGTTTAGAACGTACTAAATTATATTATAATAAGAATTTAGAACGAATTAAATTGTATCAAATTAATTATAGAACAATTAACAGAGAAAAATTAATCCAAAAAGGATTAGAATATCGCATTAAACATAGAACAATTATCCGCATTAGACAGTATAAATATAGGAATAAAAAAAGAAAAACCGATCCATATTTTAAATTAATGGATAATTTAAGGACTAGAGTTTATTGTGTGTTAAAAGGTAAAATAAAAAAATCTACAAGAACATTAACCTTACTTGGTGTTAAAAATATTTCAGAAGTTAAATTACATTTAGAAAAACAATTTAAGAATGGTATGACTTGGAAGAATCATGGGAAATGGCATATAGATCACATAAAACCCTGTGCAAGTTTTGATTTAACCTGTCATAAACAACAATTAGTATGTTTTAATTATAAAAATCTACAACCATTATGGGCAAGTGAGAATTTACGCAAAGGTGTAAAAATATTGTGAGAAGTTTAATCGAAAGCTTTATAGACGTAGGTTCAGGGTTTATATTAGCACTCTTAATACAAATTTATATATTTCCATTTTTCGGTCTATATCCGAATATTTTAGACGGAATTGCCATAGCTTCCATATTTACATTGGTTTCAATTATGAGGTCTTGGATTTGGAGGATAATCTTTAAAAAATGGTAGTATTATGAAAGGACTCTTGCGAATCTTCAAATATGTAAGAAAAAGACTGATAAAACTCTCCCTAGAAAATAGAAGATTGAAAACACAGCTAGAATTCTATAAATCTATTGTGGAGTCCTATAATAAACGAAAACATTAAATGGTTAAAAAAAAGTCAAAATATCGCCATATTTCAATAGCCAAGAAAAAGTATTATTACTATAAAATCAAGTGGCAAGATATACTAGGAGATTCCGGTCATGCTAATACTAAAGAATTTGATGCGATGCGACCAGCTATCAAAATCACTTATGGTTTTATTTATAAAAAAGATAGAAAGTATTTATGGACATTTAATACCTATGATGAAAAGGATGACGAGTTCACAGATCGCAATGTCTTTCCTATGGGATGTGTTTTAAGTATAGAAAAAATTGAAATATGATACTCTTTCCTAAAAAGAAATATAAAATAATTTATGCCGATCCTCCCTATTATTTTAAAACCTATTCTAAAAAAGGTGAAGATAGGGGTGCAGTCAACCATTATGATTGTATGCAAATTGATGATATATATAATTTGCCTGTCAGTTCTATTAGCGATGATAATTGTTGCTTATTTTTATGGGTTATTTCACCGCTTCTTGAACAAGGATTCGAGGTAATAAAAAAATGGGGATTCAAATATAAGACAGTTGGTTTTACTTGGGTTAAAACTAATATTTGGGAAACAGGAAGTTATTTTACAGGCATGGGTTATTGGACAAGGGCAAATCCTGAAATATGTTTATTAGCCACGAAAGGCCATCCTAAAAGAGTTTCAAAAAAAGTAAAACAGCTTATCTTCAGTCCTAGACAAGCACATAGTAAGAAGCCTGACTGTGTAAGAGATAAGATTGTAGAACTTGTAGGCGATATTCCAAGAATTGAATTGTTTGCTAGAAACAAGTATAAAGGATGGGATAGTTGGGGAAATGAATTATGACAAAAATAAGATCAAATAAGGCAATAGTGGCGAATAAAACTAATGGTGCTGGTAGGCCCAAAATACTTATAGACGTTAAATCTATTGCTAGACTCGCACAAATGGGATGCACCCAAGAAGAAATAGGAAGTGTTGTAGGAATATCTGCTAGAACTTTGCAAAGAAATTATGCCGATATTATATGGGCTAATAGAGAAAAAGGTAAGGCATCCTTACGTAAAAAGATGTGGGATAAAGCTATTAAGAAAGATAGTACAGTTATGCAAACATGGTTAAGTAAAAACTATCTTGGTATGAAAGACCGGACTGTTACAGAAAACATAACAGAACCCTTACCTTTAATTATTGATGGCAAGGCTGAAGATGTCGAGGAACAAACCTAGATCATATATTTATGTTCACAAAGTTAAATTTACCAAAGCAAGTTGTGGTAGGCACAAGAAAAGAATGAACAAAGCAGAAAAAAGATCATTCAAGAAATACAAAGGTCAAGGTCGTGGCTAGATCAAACTTCTATCCCAACGGACATTTCATTCCATACCAGCTACCACAAAGCTATGAGCGATCTAAAACAAAACAGGCTTGTGGGAATTGTGGTTTATTTTCCAATAGACGAGAGTTTTGTGGCAAATGGAGAACGGATCATGTTAGAGATATTTATACTTGCCATGAATGGCGAAAACGATTCTTTAAACGATGAAGCATTTGATAATATTTTTTATCTTATCTTCAGGTGTTCAGGATTATAGCTTATATACCAACAAGTCCTGTTTCGAGACTGGAGAGGAAATTATGAAAAAGATTTCTATTTATCATTGGGAGGTTGATGGTAAAGCAAAACTACAAGGGTGGTACACTCCGAAAGGAGAATTGGTATATGGATTTTATTGTGATATAGGATAATTTATGAACTCAAAACATTTATGGACTTTAGCTATTGTATTGATTTTTATTAGCTTATTAAGCTGTTCATATCCTTACGCACCTCTAGGCAATTAATGAAAATATCTGAAAATACAGCGGTTTCAATGCCAATGCGTAATCTGCTGTCCATTATCGTAGCAGTAGCGATAGGAGTGTGGGCCTATTTCGGTGTCATCGAAAGACTTAACAATGTTGAAACTTCACAAACATTAATAGAAAAAGATTTGGAAAGTGCTGTTGAATTTTCTATTAAATGGCCAAGAGGAGAATTGGGAAGCTTACCAGCCGATAGTGAACAGTTCATGTTAATAGAACACATGGCTGGACAGATAGAAAAGATACAGAAACAAATAGAAGCTGGTATGCACAATAAAGTTAATATAGAATTCTTACAGAAACAAGTTGAAAAACTGCAAACACAACTTGAGAAGATTCAGGAAGAACATCGAAGCATTAAAGCAAATGGGACTTACAAATGATAGATTTTATTTTAAGACTTATAGAAAGATATAGTTCTAAAATCCATTGTTGGTCTTGGAACAAAAGGTGGTGTAATAGAAAAGTAGGATATGGATATAAAAAATGATAGAAACAGTGTTTGCATTATTAATGATTATAGACCATGAAATTAAGGAACATAGGATTCAATCTTCCTTAAGCGATTGCCTTGCACATAAACGAGTTGCTGAACGAACATCTAAAGGTAAAGCTGTTCAATATAAATGTATTAAATCAGAAGTGGAAATAGAAGTTAATGTTGATGGTTCAAAGACAATTAAGAAACTGATATTAAAATAAAAAGAAAGAAGAAAATATGTTTAAATTTGATTTAGAAATTCCAACTTATGCAGAGTGGAAAGTCTATGTGGAAAAATTTACCAATGAACAACCTGAAAAAGCAAAGAAGTATCAGGAACAAGTTCAGAAGTTTTGGCAAGATTTCTTTGAAGATTTCTTTAAGATAAAAAAATAAATTAAACTATTATTCATTTTAGTGTATAGGGTTAATATGAATAATTGTAAAAGATGCGGACATTTGTGTCATTGTAATAAAAATGACGAACACAGAATAGTTGTGGATTGTGAATGTATTGGTTGTAATTGCCCAAAAGCTAATGTCTGGCACTATGAAAGCCCAAAAGATAAAGCAAACGATTTAAGTTTTGAGAATAATGGTGTTGTTATTGATGATTCCAACGAATGTGAGGGTTGTCAATAAGCAATTATAAAAGGTTTTATGGTACAGAGAAATGAAATTCAAGACATTGAAGTTTTTAAAAAGAAGAAAAAGAGCAAGACTAAAAATAGAGAGATCGGAAAGATGGGTTAGATACTTAATACTTTTCTTAATTCTTTGTTTATTGTTATTGGCTGACCACAATATTGCAAGGTAATTAATGAAGTATATTCTTATCATTCAGATATGTTCCCTCTTAAACCAAGACTGCTATCCTCCCTTTTCTGATAGACAACCTATTGATTCTTGGACAGCTTGTGTTGAAAAAGGTATTAAACAGACACAAAGTGCTATTGAACGAAGCCCTTTAGAATTTGAAAAATATAAATTTATCGTTAAGTATTGGTGCAGTGAAGATAATTCTAACAAAAAGCCAACATCAGGTAAGCCAATCGAAAAAGAGGTTTAGAGTATTAGTATCAGGAAGACGATTTGGAAAAACCTATTTGTGTATTACCGAGATGATGAAATATGCAACAAAGCCATTGCAGAACATTTGGTATGTTGCACCGACCTATAAGATGGCCAAAGAGATATGCTGGTCTAATTTAAAAGTGTTGCTTAATGAGTTTAATTGGATAGAGGATTTAAACGAAACGAATCTAACTGTCCGAATCAAGAAATCCAATAGCACTATAAGTTTAAAATCAGCAGATCAACCTGATGCTTTAAGAGGTACAGGAATTAACTTTTTAATATTAGATGAGTTTGCCGATATAGATAAACGGACTTGGTTTGAAGTATTGAGGGCTTCTATTTCTGATACTTTAGGAGATGTTTTGTTTACAGGAACACCAAGAGGGTATGGAAACTGGTCTTATGAAATGTATCTTAAAGGAAAGCAAGATGAGGAATGGGATAGTTTTCAATTCACGACTTTGCAAGGAGGCATGGTTACTGAAGAAGAAATAGGTCATGCCAAAACCGATCTTGATGAAAGAACTTTTAGGCAAGAGTTTGAGGGAACATTTGAGAACTATGCCGGTTCTGTTTATTATAACTTTCATCCTGTGGAGAACTTAATAGATAAACAAATTAATTGGAAAAAACCTTTGCATATTGGGATGGATTTTAATGTCGATCCCATGAGTTGTGCGGTATCACAAATAGAAGATGATAAGGTTTATTTTTTAGACGAGATTGTTATTTATTCAAGTAATACTGATGAAATGTGCCAAGAGATAAGAGATAGGTTTGGAACAAAGATTCCAATATTCATTTATCCTGATCCAGCTTGTCGTCAAAGAAAAACAAGTGCTGGAGGAAGAACGGATTTAAGTATTTTACAAAATGCTGGTTTCAAAGTTAAAGTGAAACACAAACATCCAGCAGTAAGAGATCGAGTCAATGCAGTTAATTCTCGACTCAAAGATTCTTTAGGCAAACGTCATATTTTTATTTCACAATCTTGCAAAACATTGATAAAAGGATTACAAAGACAAATATACAAGGAGAACACAAATATTCCGGACAAGGAAGAGGGTTTCGACCACATGAATGATGCTTTAGGTTATTTGATTGATTACATCAAACCTTTGACATTACAAGCACCTTTCAGTATTCCTCAAAGATGGAACATTAAGAAACAAAGAAGATATGGCATACACCAGAGAACAGGCACTCGATACTCATAGGGATTACAAAGAAGCAGTAGCGAATTGGGAATATTATATTAGATCATATAATGGCGGTTACGATTATATGATAGGCCAATATCTTAACCGGTACAATTTAGAATTAGACAATGAGTTTAATCAAAGACTTGCAAACACTCCTTGCGACAATCACTGTAAAAACATTATTCAAATTTATTCATCTTTTCTTTTTAGAGTAAAGCCGACAAGAGAGTTTGGAGATATGCAAGACGAAGCAAGTCTTGAAAATTTTTTAAAAGATGCTGATTTAGATGGGAATGATTTTAACTCTGTTATTAAACAGGCACAAAATTATTCAGCGATCTATGGTCAATGTTTTTTAGTTTTAGATAAACCCAAAGTAACAACCAACACCAAAGCTGATGAGTTAGCACAAGACATAAGACCTTACCTTTCTATTGTAACTCCTGAAAATGTTTTAGACTGGAACTACAAAAGAGAAGTCAATGGAAAATACTCATTGGATTATTTAAAAGTGCGAGAAGAAGTTGATAAAGATGGGGGAAGCTACATAAGACTTTGGTTTCCTGACAGGATAGATACCATCTATGTTTCTGCACAAGGAACAGAACCGAAACTGATAGATACTGCCGATAATCAGATTGGCAAGATACCAGCAGTTGTCTTATACAATTCCAAATCGCACAAGAGAGGGATTGGCCAGTCTGACTTAACTGATATAGCTGATTTACAAAAATCTATCTATAACGAGTTCTCCGAAATAGAACAGTTAATTAGATTAACAAATCATCCATCGTTAGTTAAGACTCCATCGGTAAATGCTAGTGCTGGTGCTGGTGCAATAATAGAAATGCCGGAAGAGATTGAACCTAATCTTAAACCTTATCTATTACAGCCATCAGGTTCAAACCTACAATCCATTATGGACTCGATTGCCAAGAAAGTAGAATCCATTAATAGAATAGCACATACTGGTTCAGTTAGAACAACCAAGACACAAGTATCATCAGGCATTGCCCTACAAACAGAATTTGAATTATTAAATGCAAGACTATCCGAAAAAGCCGACAACTTGGAAATAGCAGAGGAACAATTATTTAGAATTTATGCCCTATTCCAAAACACAAAATTTGATGGAGAAATAAACTACCCCGATTCATTTAACATAAGAGATTACTCAACCGACCTTATGTTCTACCAACAAGCCAAAGCCATCAATGTTAAATCTCCTACTCTAGTTAAAGAAATAGATAAAGAAATTGCAAGAGCAGTAGTAGATGATAACGAAAAATTAGATATTATCTTTGACGAGATAGACACCAAACCAGAAGTGGGCGAATTTACCCAAGACGAAGTAGAGAAAGAAACAGTTGAAGAAGAAGTGGTATAATTAGATAGCTTGTTCGTTTAAACCTCTTTGTCCGGCTTTATTATGGCCACCTTTCTTGGGAGTATAATCAACCGACCTATCTTTCCAACCAAATCTAATACTTGTTCCTTTAGGTAGGCAGAAAAGATGATATTGATTTACCGTATCATGTAGTCTTAATTCATTTGGGAAAATCTCCATAGCTTCAACATCTTTCCCAGCTAGTTCGTTTTTAATAGTTTGAAAATGCCGCCAGTCATGGATTGCTTTTTTGTCTTTTCTTTTAATTGTAATATAGGTGCATTTCCCTTTATATAATTCGTTATGAACCAAGTGATCGCAAAGTTTTCTACGATAAACCCAAACTTCATAAATATCATTTACCCAAACTTCTATTCCAAGAGATTGAACAGTGGGATGAAATCCTTTTTCAAATTTTTCCATTTATACCTCCTTTCCTAAATGTTTTTCTATTCTTTCTTTATTGAAAGGAGTTGTGCTTATCTCGTTATCTCCCAACGAATAAATAATTTTGAATTTAGATTGTGGATCATCCAACTGATATTCTTTTAAAAGAATATTAGCTTCTAAAAAAGTATCAACAACATCACAAATCCAAACATCACCTGAACATCTACATTTGATATAAAATAATTTTTTCATTTTTCCTCCATAATTATTTTTATATATAGATTCTATCATGCCCACTTTTTCAAAATGCTCTAGAATCTAGCAAAGTGAATTGTGGCAAAAAATAAGTCGCATGGCAGTAGGTGATATTTATTTTTTTTAACTATTGTGGGGATTTTTTGAATTTTTATTTTTTTTATGATAAAGAGTTGTTTATGGCCAATATTATTGAACAAGTAACCAAATATCGAATCAAAGGAATTGAGATTGCCGAAGCCGAATATTACCAACAACTTACAAAAGTTTTAGATAAGATCGAAGATGACATTGCTTCCCTTATTCATAAAGGTTTGCCTCTTGATGACATAGGGAAACTTACCAACCTACAATCAGCCATAGCAATCAGGCCTCATATTAAAGCTATATTAGAAAAGCATTATTTACCTTTTGCAGACAGGGTGGTTAGACAAGGATTTAGCAAACAAGCTTTAAGAGTTGAAAAAGCTTTTAAGACCATAGGTCTTATTCCACCTGAATTTCAGGAACTTACAAAAGGCGATCTGGCTTTAGTTAAGAATTTAAAACAGCAATACTTTACCCAATTCAAAGACATATCAAACACCTTTACTAGAACCTTATCAGAAAAGGTTTATCAAAATACTTTATTAGGTTCTGAATTTACTGTTTTAGAAAAAGAGTTAAGACAATCCATCAATGGAATCTACTCTAGTTCCAACGATCCTCGAATGAATAGGTTAGTTGATTACATTAAAAGAAATAAGCACGATTCAAGCAAAGCAACATTAGTAGATAAAGCAGTTAAGACATTACAAACAAAATTGGGTGCTGACAGGGCTGGGAATAATATGAAACGATATGCCGGTCAGTTATTAAACGACTCATTAAGGGATTTTGATGCCACATTGAATTTTAACAAAGCTAAAGATGCTGGACTTACTTATGTCAAATACTATGGAGATATAATACCCACAACCAGATCATTATGTAGAAATATGATTAATGGAGTTTATGATAGAAGTGGAAAAGGTATTTATACTATTGATGATATAACTAGAATATGGAATAGCAATTCATGGAGTGGTAAGAAATCAGGAACTCCAATGATTAATAGAGGTGGTTATAATTGCAGACACCAATTCTCTTATGTTAATCCTGATTGGTATGAAGATGAAGAAGAAGTTTTAAAAACCAAACCTTTAGTTCCAACTCCTAAAGAGAAAAAACCAACATCAATATTTGGAAGTGTATCTGAAGAGGAATCTTCTTTATTGCCAATCGCTTTCGGTGCAACTGCTAGTAATTTTACAAGGATGGTTA
>Ga0208156_1000397_pt1 | contig 17643 bp, 17 predicted proteins | sample 1_EtaG_FD_184073 | JGI IMG/M metagenome (GOLD analysis project Ga0208156, IMG submission 184073) | Marine viral communities from the Subarctic Pacific Ocean - 1_ETSP_OMZ_AT15124 metaG (SPAdes) (version 2) | ecosystem: Environmental > Aquatic > Marine > Oceanic | place: Pacific Ocean | collected...
CCCTGCTTGCACCTTATCAAGCTTATCTGAAATTGCTTCGCTCATATCTGATACATAAACACCGCCACCGCCTGCTGTCGTAATCCCTAGAGCATTTGAGGTTACTGAGGAGATGTTAAGCGTGGCTGTAAGTGGGTTCGGTTGAGTACCAAGACCATCAAGAGTGATAGCATCAGAGTTTGCAGTGGTAACAAAGTCAAGCCCCCCGCCCCCTCCACCTTCGGAAGAAGCACTAACACCGAGCCTAGTATCTTGTAAAGCGTTATTTGCATCTCTTATTTCTACATCATAAACAATAGACTCACTAAGCCAAATTTGCGCCTCTCCTACAATATCAAGAGGTACAGGGTTAGGGTTTACAACTCCATTTTTCTCTTGAAAAGTAGGCGCTTTGTTGGTTGACCCTGTGTAGTAAAAAGTCAAAAACCCCATTGATAGAGGAAGAGTTGAATTCTTGTAATAGAATCTTGATTGAATCCACGGTGTTAATTGTTGCATAGGTTTTCCTTATCTTTGAATTTATTATTAAGTAGTGCTATATTCATCGTTTATTTCTACGCCCACAACCCAACCTAAACCCTCTAGTCCTATTGGTTGAAAACTGATCAGCTATCGTTACTGTTAGAGTGGTGTAATACATACCTCCACTTAGTGTATTAGCAGTATATACTACATCAGGATAAGTCTTGGAAGTAAAAGCAAGTAATTGTGATAACTCATCTTTATAAGGGAATATCCCCCTATATATAATAACAAACACCTTATCTGTTCCTGAGCTTCCTATATCGCTAATTGTAGCAACATCATTATTATCCGTCTCTAAATCTAATCCATTACCATGTTGCGAATGAGTATAATTTCTTTCAATAGTAGCAGAATGACCATAATCACTATAACCAGATGCTTTCACGTTAATGAATTGTGCACCCCCCAAAGTAGTCTGTGTTGGTTGTTCTATATTCAAAACATTATCAACAACACTTAAACTTTTAACAGCTTCATTAGTACCTAAAAAATTTAGATACCAAGTGTCTTTATCAACACCAAAATCACTATCACTTGCATACATAACATTGTCATTGATTGTTGTGTATGAACCACCATAGATGGTTAAAAACTCTTGATCTTCTGTTCCTGCTCCAATTCTAGCCAAATCATTAAAACGATTATTTGAAATAGTATTCGTGCTTGTTCCTGTTGTAATTTCAAAACGTCCGCCCTCTGTCTCGTTATCACAATAAATAATACTTTTGGTAGTCGCCTTACTTGCAACACTTCCAAGGGAAAGAGTTCCCAACCAATTAGATGCTCCAATATCACAGTTTTTAACGCTTATATTCTCGCCTAATAAAGTGAAGTTTTGAGCTGTATCACTAAATGATACCTTACAATTATTCAAGCTTATATTACACGTAGCATCCGTTTCAACTCCTTCAATTGTGGAATCAATTATTTCAATACTTGAGTCGGTAAAAGTTAGAGCGGGAACAGAAGCACCATTAACCTCAATAAAAAGGTTTTTGATAGTCACATTGTCAGTATTTGCGGGTATAACTACCGAAGCACCAACTTTAACCTTGCCACCTCCAAAGTCAACCGTTCCATTCTCAGAGGAAGAAATAGCATTCTTAATACCTTCCTCATTAACTGCGTCTGTACTAAACTTTGACACGCCAAACCAAGCCCCAAGAACCTTCTCATTTAAGTAGCTCGGTGCTTTACTCCCATCAGCAAAGATACGGTATTGGCCGGCGTCAACTAATCCAATATTTACACCCGCATCAAAATTTAGAAGAGTTCCGAATTTAACTTGATTCACAAAGTATTCTTGATTATCGACAAGTGGTGAAAGCGTATATTCAATAGGTCTATCCCATATTAAATTCTTACTTGTGAGAGCCGTTCTAAGGGTTGAAAGTTGGTCGTCTGAACACGTGGTATCAAAGAACCATTTAGCATACCCTACAAAGTTAAAAACGTAGTTTGCAAAGTCACCACTCACAGCTCTAAAGTTATTATAAGCCCCTTCTGTACTTGTGCAAGCATTCACAGTTAAAACAGCGATTCCGTTATTGATAAACCCACTATCAACTAAATGCACCCTATCAAGCGTAAGCATAGGAGCCACGGTTCCAACGAGCTTATAACCTCTTATAATTTGGTGAATACCTTCACTATTAGCCGAAGCACTAAAAGCTGAAAAATCATCCGTTGTATTATCACCCACCGCACCCCACCAAGCAGGGTATAATTTAAAATTCAAATCACCTTCAAACTGCACGTAATGGTTTGAATCCGTACCAACAGCAATCTCTTCGCTCACTTGCATAACATTCACATTACAAAGGTTAAACCTAAGCACAGAGGTCACAACAGGCGTGAGTCTATCAAATGAAAAGCCCGCATCAATCTTAACATCACACGATTGTATATTAACAGTTCCATCAATTTGCACGTTACCACTTACAAGCTCCAAAGTCTCACCCTTGGAAACAGCCCAAGCAGTAGCTTGTGCAATTCGACTGCTCATATTAACGCCTCTATCAGGTGTAGCTCCATAGTATGAGCTAAGTACATTACCTTGATAAATACGAGCGTTACGCCCTATCGCCACGCTTGCAGATAGTGCAAAAATCATCCCTAAGTCAGTCGGTGCTGTAGAGGTAGGAATCCAACGGAACCAACCGCCACCGTTATCAATGTTATCTGTATAGTAATTGAAACAGTAAACGTAGTCGTAAGAGTCAGGGGTTAAATTAGCCATAGCCTCAACCGATTCCACATATACAACACGAGTATTTAGCAACGTGCTAGTATCTAAAGAACCTGGCACATTAGGCATCATATATTCTAGTGCGTATTTATATTCTTCAGGGTCTAACTCTTCAGGGTTAGTTCTACGCTCTACTTTTATAGAATAGTTCCCTGCTGAATAAAAAACACCGCTTACAGGTACAAACCCACCGATATCTAATAACAGCTCGCTGTCAAGTTGAGTTATCCCTTCAGGGTCAGCATATATGGCTTTCAAGGCATCTCCAGTGCCTGTTTCGTAATAGGTAACACGCCCTTGAGATAAGGGCTTTCCATCGTTATCTAAATATTGCGCTCTTTGTGCGACTGCTAGATTTAAACTCATAATCCACTTATTCCTTTAGTTACCATGTCTTTTCCATCTAAACCTATTTGCTTCTCTGTTACTTTGTTGTTTTCTTGCTCACCGCTGAACATTCCACGACCACCAGAACGTAAAGAAGGTTGACCATAATTGCCAAATATATCACCTGTTGCTTGAATATATGGGTTATTTCCTGCTTGTTCTAAAATAGAAGGGGCTTGATTTGGATTAACCTTTTGAACTAAGTCTGTCATTTCTCCAAATGTATCGCCAACAATACCACGATTAATAGTTTTATCCTTTAACCAATTCAATGCACCAGTCTTAGATATATCAACTTTGCTATGCCCTGCACGTTTATCACCTGCTACTTGCATACCAAACTTAGCCATTGCACCATGTTTTCCAATATCTTCGCCTGTTAGTTCTTTTATCATCCTAGCAAGTGCTGGTGCATTTCTAGCTTGCGCACTATTATTCATAGCTTTAACCATAGAACCGCCACGAGTAGCTATTTTTTCACCTTCAGCATCTTCTATAACTTGGCCTAATCGTCTTTGAATAAAATCTTGTTGATTCCAATACCTTCCATAGTCTTTCTTAGCTTGTTGGTAAGTCTTAAAAGCTTCTTCTCCGCCCTCTTCTTTTATTTGTTTCCCAATTAAATCACGCATATCAGGTATTATTGTCTTTACTGCTAAGTCTGCGGTGGAGTTCATAACCCCTGACCTTGTAGAATTTGGTCTTGCTCCTATATTACCAATAGTTTGCTCAATATCTCTTAATCTTTGACCAGTTTCAAATTCTCCTAATTGTTGAATTTTATTATCAATCTCCATGAATTGAGCCATCATATCATCATCAATCATTGCACGATTAGGAGCATCCACATAAGAAACAACCCCATTATCATCAACAACTCGTTCAGCTCTTGCCAAATCAGCCATTATTTCAGACCATCGTGACTTGATTGGAGTCATATCAATAGCACCACCTTGTAAGTATTGATTTTCAATATCTCCCATTGTAGCACCTGCTTGTTGCCTTGCTTTCCCAATAGCCTCCTCACCTCTTAAAAACATCTTACCGACTTCATCATAAGGTGTTATTAAAGAAGTATTTGAAGCAGCAACACGTCCTTGGGTCAAGTATTTATTTAATTGTTCTTTTCCACCTTCATCAAGTTGAGCAAACATTTCTCTAGCGTAAATAGGAATACTCTTAGCTTGATTCATGCTAAATCCAGTATTACCCATTACATCAAACAGCATTTTTTCTTCTGCTTTTTTAGGATTAGAAACAACACTCTCAACTAAATCAATACCTTCATCATCTGCTCTACCTAAAATATTAGGTGATTCCTTGAGAGTTTTCTTACTAGAAGCTATATCAGATAATTTACCACTTGCACCACCTAGCGTAGTTCCTAACCCCATATTTAAAGCAGTTTCACCTAAGCCCATATATGGGAGTCCTTGCTCCCTCCTACCTTCTTGCTCAATTGCAACCTCTGCACCTGCTACACCTGCACCACCTAATAGGCCAGACTTTAACTTTGAAGCAGGTTGATATAGTTTAGAGCCTAGAGAAAATAAACCTTTAGCTATTGGTGCACCTAATGCAGTTAAAGGGTCACGAAATATATTCTCTCCCACCTCTTTACTTGTTCCCAAAAATCCTGTTTGTGGATTCGCTTGAGTCCTATACATTTCTTCTAGTGGGTTTACATTATCTTCAATGCCTTGTTGGTCGTTTGATCGTGCAAAAAGACCATGACCCATTCTTATACCTATGTCATAAACATCTTTAAAATCAGCAACAGGTTGGAAATATTGATTTGCGTTAGGTTGTAATCTTGCTCTTGTTCCTCTTGGAGCATAGGCTGTTTGAAGCCTTGCCTCTTCCATAGTAATAGGCTCGCCCTCTGCCTCTGCACGTCTAAAAACTTCTCTTGCTAAATCGTCTAGACCTGCATTGTCAGCTTTCCAAGCAGTATCTTGGGGTACATCAGGGGTGCTTAGGGGTACATCACTTGTATCAAGTGGATTGTTTTTGAGTATATTATTAATCAACATATCAGCAGTTTCTTGATCTAGAGAGATTATATCATCTAAATCACCCTCATCTATTACACCACTAATTTCTAAATCAATTAATCTCTCTAGAGATTCAGGTTGTATGGTTGCCATTACTTACCCCTTAAAATACAACCTTTAGTTGCTTCAAATAGTGTACTAGAATTATAGAAACTTGTTTTACAAGGCTCCGAAAAAGAACCCACAAAATTAATTGTAGGTTTTATAGATGCAAACAACCCAAGAATAAAAAGACCAATAAAAAACTCAGTAATGTTATCCATTATTTAGCCCCATACTTGGCTAGTAATCTCGATTTTCTCTCTGCTTTAGTTTCTTTTTTGGGTGAACCACCACTCCTACTATCAATTAAAGCTTGAGAACGTTTTTGCCTACCTTTTGCCATAGTCATAATATCACTATGCATACTTTTCAATGCTTCCGTAGGTGTACCATAAGTAGAGTAATACCACCTTTTGATTTGACCTGCATCTTTGTTGACGATTGCTTGTATTTCACTTTCGTTTGTTGATAAGCCTTTTTCAACCATGCCATTTAGAATCTTAGCCAATTGTGCTGGATTCTTTGAGCTTAAAGCCATATCCGCATCTGCTATATACTGATTGTAAACAGTAGGGAAGGCGAGTTCTTCATCTTTAAGCATCTTGCGTGTTTCGTCTTTTTCAGCTAATTCAGAATCTTCCTTAAATTTTTTGGCTTTCCTAGCTTGATCCTCTCTTTTGAATTGAAGGTCTTGCTCTGATTTCTCTTCTTCCATATCTAATTTTTTAGCGTAACCCTTTTCCTCTTCTCTACTCATGGCAGCCTGAGCCAATAAATTCTCAACAGTAGCATTAGCGACTGCCTCAGCGTTTCTTTCTTTAGCACCTCCTGCAATAGCTTTAGACCACTCGTCTAATTTTTGGAAGTTGTGACTTGAAGAATCAGAGTAGCGACTTAGGGTAGCCATAGCATCTTTTTGCTTTCTCCATTCATCCATGTAACGCTGTCTGAATTTAGATATAACCTCCTTTGTCTTCTCGCCTTCAAAATTAAAATACTCATCTAAAATATTTAAAGCATTTTCTTTTGCCGAAGTTTGGTCACGAACTGCTTGCTCAATCAATGGTAGCTCTCTACCTTTTTTCTGTGATTGTGCCAATCTATCCCTACCAAGTTGATTCTTCCCAAATGGGTCGGCCTTAGCCTCAGCAGATTCAATTTGCATTTGAGATTTAAGCTCATTCGTGGCTTGATCATACATTGCAGAATCTTTGTTAGCCAAAGCTTCTTGTTGTTTCTTCCTAAGCCCTTGTATAATCTCACTGCCACCTTGAGAGTCTAAGATAGCCTCAGAACGTGCATCACCTAGAGCGTTGAGCTTCTCCCTATCCTCAAAGTCCATGCGTTTCTTTTTGGCGTTAGAAAAGAAGCCTCTATAATTACCGCTTCTTGATGCGTTTGGAGTCACTAATTGAGCGGGTGTTGAGTTTAAACCTCCTAATTGAAAAGCCATCCTTAACCCCCGAACATTCCGCTTGAATAAGCATCCATACCCAATTCAATTGCATCATCACCAATTTGACCGATATTGTCAGCCATGCCTTGGTAATAGTTGGCGTTATTAGTGTGGATTTGACCCTCTAACTGCCCTTGGCCTTGTGCGTTTTGCATTCCTAGATTCGCTTGGCCACCTTGAGCACCAAACATATTCTCACGAGCTTGACCACTTTGTTTCAATAAATTTCCATAACCTTGCATTTCCAAAGCATCATTTTCACGCTCATGCTTAAGGCGGTTTAGGAAGTCATTATAGCCGAATTTACGCTCTTGCTGTGCTAAATTAGTAGCTCTGTCTCTAAATTGCCCAGCAATCTGTTGGCTTCTATCTTGTAAAGCTTTGGCTGTTGCACCACCACCTGAGAACATACCACCTTGAGCAGCCGCACTTTGTTCAATAGATTTTCTCTCTTGCTCTTGTACATAGTCTTGGTAAGGGTCTAAGTGCTTCTCAATGTCTAATTCACTGTTAAACTGCCCCATTTGTGGTAAGTCTCTAGTCTGAGCCTCACGCCACTGAGCTAAGTCACCACCATAGTTTTGAGCGTCCTGGCCGTAAGCGTCAATCTGTCCACCGTAGAACTCGTCACCAATTGCTTTAGCGTCATCTAAGCCCCTTTGATTCGCCTTAATTGCTTTGCGGTTCTCATCTCTTTTGTCATCAGCGACCATAAGATTTGCTGCACCTGTAATAATACCCATTATATTCTCCTTATTCCTTAAATATACTACTTATTTGGACTCAATGCACCATGCATCATATCGCCTATTTCTGCCGTGTAAGTAAAACTATCACCATCAACAAAAATATACTCCTTATGAACAAGGGAGCTTGTAAGCACTTGCAATACCCCCTTATAAGCCCTAGGCATCTTCATTGTGTACGCCTTAGACTCTTCAAACTCTATGAACACATTAGCACTCCAAGGAGTCCAAGAGCAAGAAGTCTTAGCCTCCTTGGTTGGTGCTGTTTTTAACCATTTCCCCTCTAGTATGCTTGAAACATCAGAAAAAGCTTGATTCCATCCTTGAGTCATCAAGTGCTCAATGTCATTGACCTTATTATTAAACTCATCAACGTGCTCATTGATTGAGTGGCTTGGGAATGTATAGAACTTTGCCATTACGGTAACACACTCATAGAGTGCCTTGTTCGTGCTTGTCCCGCCATGAACTGCATATCTTCGGTAATTGTCACCCTAAACACAAACGATCGACTAGCACCTAATCCTATCCATTTTAGAACCCCCGCATAGTGACCTGTTTGTTGTAGCTTTGCTGGAATCAAAGAACCGAATGTATTACCTCCATCATACGACACCTCTAATTGTGCCATAGGCTCAGAGCTTAATCCATTTAATGGGGCTTGACCTTGTAGAATATCCCAAGTGAACTCATGACAAATAAAGGTTTGCAAGTTGTTAAACATTTGTGGCCCCGCGTATCTTCTTAAGATAGGCTTTTTTTTATCTGCTGTTGTAGGATCATAATCTGTATAAGTGTCATTTCTAAGCTCCATAAGTGAAGACCATAGAAGATTACCCACAACTATCTTACCCCACGCAAAAGCAGAAAACAACGGTTGCCAAGCTTCCAACTCACCTGTAAGAGGCTTTCTTGAAGCACATCTATGCCATTGGCCTGTCAGTGTGTTGAATGTATAGGTTTCCCCATAAGAAAACTCTGTGCTACCTTCAAACTCATAAGAACCACTCGGAATAGTAACGCAATAGAATTGATGCCCTCCATCTTGATACGTAAATCCATAAGCAGAGTTTGCTAAATCAGAGAGTCTTTCTAGTGCATCCTCTACTGAATGGTCAGAAATACGAACAGAGTTATAGCCCGCACCTCTAAAAATCATATTCCGACCACTAGCATTAGAGCCAAGCCAAAAAATATTATCTCCAATTGTCGCCACGGTATCGGGAGCACCCACACCAATAGTAGTACCTGAGCCACTCACATAAGCCAAAGGCTTGTCAGGGTCGGCAGTTGTTGCAAATATTTGATAGGTTCTAGTACCTAGTGCCCATAAATCCCCTTGTCTAACATCAATAGACGTGATTGGATCACTTGATAAGTCAGCTGGAATGTAAGAAAGACCATCCCACGCTTTAGCATCGGCTAGTTCTGAATACCAAATAAGGTTTGATTTAATTGCATCACCTAAGTCATCATTAGCAAGAATTGAAGGGTCGCCACAAATAGCGTAAAGCCTACCTAATAGGAATTTAACCTGTAAAGGGTTTGTGAATGGGAGTTCTGTTGTAATATCCTCAACTACATCTGTGAAAATATCCACAACATGCATTGATTGACCCGTTGCCACAACAACACTAAATCCGTTATCCGCAATTGATACACGCTTAGTATCTAGTCCCACATCATAAAGTTCAACATTCTTTAAATCGCCTGTTAACTCTTCCTTGTAGGTATATCCAAGCTTAGACCCATAAACCCAATACAGATTACCCCCATCATAAGGGCTAGACCCTGTTAAGTGTAAGCCACGGCAAGAGGCTTCTTGTGTTCCCACAATAGGTTCCAAGTCAGAAAGTAATGCGGTGCCAGGTGTTCCAATTAAAAGAGCATCATATTTAGCTTTGCCCTCACCACTTTGAAGGAAGCAATTGATAGCCTCCCTTGAAGCCATTGAGTTCCCTTGTAGCTTATAGTTGGAACCAACCCAAGGAGCCATTTGGGGCTGTTGCATTAAATACCTCCAAATGAGTTCACAGTTATATCGGAAGTAATATCATACCTAGAGTTCCCATAATCTAGCTTGAGCTTAGGAACAGGCGCTCCTGTAACATCTTTCAAACGTGTTAAGGCACTCCCAAACTTAGCGTTTAAACTCATAGCTTTTTGTTCAAGTCCGTAAGCATCGGCAATAAGTTCTGCAAGGCCATACAATAACCCCGCATACATTCCACTAGGCAAGTCTATTGTATCGTCTAGGTTGTAGCTTTGAACCTCTCCGCTGACTGCTAATCGTACTTTATAGCCCGCTAATGTTGGGTTAGAGAAGACAAGCTCATCAAATGGGTTTCGTGTTCTATTATACATGAATTGGGAAGGGATGTTTGTGATTGTCTCATTTTGAGTCATTCTGTAATGGTCACTTGGAGATATTTGTCTAAGTGGAATCCATACATCACCAACGTTCACCTGTGCGTGTAAAATTTGTATAATCTCTTGATTCACTACAATGTCAGGCTGTGGATTTGTCGGTATTGGGTCAGCAAACCCAACGCTGTAAGTGTCGCCATTGTTTACAGTTGCAAAAGTGTACTCTGTTACAGATGGAGACCACAATTTCTGTAATCTTAATTGAGGGATTAAATGGAGGTTCAAGTATCTAAGCCCAGTTGCGGTATCTTCATCCGTGACAGCTTGACCTAAACCCCTAATACCACTCGTTTGGTAAGCGTCAACTATCAAAGCCCTTGCGGTAGGATTAACCATTATTTACCTCGTTTGACTTTCCAACCATTGGATAGAAGATTCTCTATTTCTCTTGAGCCTTCCATTAATTTCATACTGTGCTTTTTACATCTTGAAACAATTGTTACAAGTCCAAGCTCACGAGCCTTAGCTTTAGCTTTTGGCTTTGGTGTCTCTAAGTTTAATTCTTCCATAAAATACCCCTTGATATTGAAAAAGGGCAGAGCCTAAACCCTACCCTCTTAAATGTAACCCTAAAACTTATGCTTTAGGTACGAAAATAACTACTGAGTACTCAGCACGTTGAGAAATTGCACGACCCCAAATATCAAAACGTGTTACTTCATCATCACTTGTAGAATCGTATTGAGTTGTTACACGCAATGAGAATCCATCGTAATCGGCACGCTGTGCATCTGCTCCGCTAAGTTTAGCAGGAAGAGGAAGACAAACGCCTGTAAATGCCATTTCATTATACATAAGTACACGATCAAAAACAGTTACATTGTCGTCACTTGTACTTGCACCAACAATTGTAACTACATCACCAGACTGAGGAAGTGTTTCAATGTTTTGACGTGCTCCATTATCAGAAGCACCATAAATTTTAGCTGAATCGTCAATAGTGATTATAACATTTCCACCACCAGCTAGAACAGTAAACGACTCTTTAGCTGTAAATGTGTAATCAGTCCCGATGCTCTCACGAGTCTCAGGATTAACACGACCATTACCAACAAGAGTTAGAACGGTTCCCGCAGGAAATACCTTATTGCCTGTTTGAGCGCCAAATGTAACCGTTACAGAGTTTGCACCATCAGCAACATTAGTTGTAACCGAAGCGGATCCCGCAATAGCAGGGATTGAGATTGCAGGAAGCATATTGTAAGAGTGCATAGAAGCGCCCGCATACTCATTAATGTAACCTTTCTTAAGGATAGCCTCGTTAGTTGTAGGAGTAAACAACGTTGCATTTTGGCCTGAAAGCTGTGCTCTTGCAAATGGAGGGATTAACATTGTTCTGTTTTCCATTGGGCAAGTCAAAGAATCCAAGGTTGCTTGAGCGTTAAGAATGTCATCAACAGAGATTTTAAAAGCTCCAACACCTGTTGCTAAAAAACCGTTTTGAACACCTACAAGTGCCTCTTTCATCATCTTACGCTCTAAGTCGTTCGCAAGTTGCAAGCCTTGAGGGTCACCAATACGTGAACTTTCTTTTGTAAGTTCAAGTTCAAGCTGTTCAGCGTCAAAAGAGTGAGCCACTTTTAAACGGTCGTAAGTGTTGTTTACTGTGAAAGTTATCGGGTCTTCTACAAAGTCATTCAACGCAATTGCATTACCATCAGCATCAATTGTAAGGTTTGCACCTGTTGTTGATACAACTCTTGCAGGACGATTAATTGAAATCGTAGAACCTGTTTTGTAACCGTTAGCACCTACTTTTCCAAGTTGGCTCTCTAGTTGATTGTCAATTGTACGTGGGAATACTGACTCATTGTGCATAATTGCAAGTGAGTTTTTAGCTAATAGAGCATTGACTGAGATTTGATCTGCCATTTTATTTCCTTTTGGTGTGTGCTACCGAAGTGAGCCTTTTTCACGCCTGTGTTTTATGTAATCCTCCGTACTCATTTGAGCAGGGTGAGTTACTTTGGGTTTAGTTTGTTGTTGCGGTGTCAAGCTAGTGCTTGGCGTTGCTATTACAGGAGCCTTTGCAGGCTCTTGCGGTGTTTCTACGCTAGGTTGCACCACAGGGCTACCTTGCTGTTGTAAGCCGAAAAGAATCATCGCTGAGTTCATCGGTGAAGCGGTTGAAAGTTGTCTGATTGCATCTTCATCTTTTGAAAGATTATAGGCAATCTCAACCCCCTTGCGCCCCATACCTCTAATGGAAATAGCGATTTCTTTAGGTATCTTATTCTCAAGTCCGTGTACAGATTTTTCAAAGTCTGGATGCGATTCTTTGAAGACGTTAACATCATTCTTCCAATTATCATTACCAACTTGTGTGATTTCAGTTTGAAGCTTCTCCGCTTCTCTCTTCATTGCCTTTTCTGTGTAGCTATCTTCCGCTACCTTAGCAACTCTATCATCAAAACTCATAGAGTCTAGGTCTTGCTCACTCTTTTCCTTTTCAAATTCTGCATACCGCTTTTTAAGTTCGTTTAACTCGGCCTCTGCTTTGTCAGCCCTTCGGCTTTCCTTGGCTTTATCCTTGTTAAGCTTACCTATCTTGCGTTCAACCTTTGAGCCTTCTTCTCGTCTTTCATCCTTGCTTTTTCTTTCGGGAGTCTCAGGAGCTACCTCTTCATCCTTACTTTTTGCTTCATCTTTTTCAATGGGGTCAGGATTACCCACAGCCAGCCCTTCATCACTTCCCACACCTTCGGCAGTTAAAGGAGTTTCGGTTTTGTTCTCAATAACTGGAGCTTCGGGAGCTACCTCGTTACTACCTGTTATTTCAATCAAATCTTTTATATCAGACATTTAAGCCCCTATCCCACGAGCATTAAAATAAATACACGGTGCTCTCGTGTTAGTACCGTGTATCTTAAATATATATTAATTAATCTTGTAAATACTGCGGAATCCTTGCGGTTTGTTCAACTCCTTCTGTAATTACCTCACTTTTAATGCTCTGTACGGCCTCTTGCTTCTGTTTAATAAGGTCAGCCGTGAACTCATCAACTTGCCTTTGTTCGTCCGCTGTGAGCTTTGCCGATAGCCTTTGGTTTTCAGAACCTTGTTTGATAAGCTCCACCTCTTTCTTATTGGAGTTCTGCATTTGCCTATCAACAATTTTGGTTTGAGCTGAGATATTAGCTTTTTCAAGTTCAACCTGTGCAATAACTTCTTGACTCTCTAACTTAGCTTGTAGCTGAGTAATCACACCTTTAAGGGTTTCAATGTTTTGAGACTTCTGAGCTAGTGCTTGCTCTGCCTCTTGCATCATTGCCATAGCTTCAGGAGGTAAATCACCCTCTTGCTCTTCTTGTAGCTCAGGAGGTAAAAGTTTTTTCATACGCTTCTTAATGCGTTGCTTGTCGCTTAGTGGTTGAGCGTCAGCCCAAATGTCCATCAAGCCCGCACCTCTATCAGGCCCTAGTGCTGTAACCATTGTTTCAAGTGCTTGACTTGAAGCTTTGCGTTTCATTTCCATGTGTGGACCCGCTGAGATTTCAACATCTAGCATTTGCACAATTTCAGGAGTTAGCATCATCCCAAGATCAACCTCCTCTCTATTGCTTTGGCCGTACTCGTCAATTACCACAATACTACGCATACCATTGTAAACGATAGGCATCATTTGAAGCCCTACCCTAGCTAATTGAGTAATGGAGGTCATTAGGTTATCAACGTTCATTGCAGTCGCAGCTTCTGCTTGTTCCATCCGTGCAATAAGAGAGCGTCCACTTTCTTGAGCAGTTTCAAGCCCACCAAGTGAAGCGTCACTAATACCATTCGTGCGACCGATTAAGCTTTGCAACCAATCTGCTACACTTTGAAGTCCTTGAGTTTGTGCTGAGTTGTCAAGCCTATAAGGAGTTATGAAAGGTTGGTTAGTCGTGGGGTCTATTGTCTTAACTGGTAGATAAGAATGATTTTCAGTAGGAGCAGAAGCCCAAGTATTCTCATGCCCTTCTATTGATTTAGGGTCAAGTACAAAAGGTGTCTTAGGAGCAGACGCAACAAGCATCATAATATTAGAAGCTGTTAGGTTTAAACTCTCGTTTATATCTCTACCACGCTTTATAAGACCGCCGTATCTTCTATCTACATCGCCTAGAAGCTCTTCACCAATAACAGGAGTAATAGGAAGTCCATCCAAACCCTCAAAGAATTGATTGTATGCTTCATGGTTCCCCACCATTCTAGTAATTCTGACCCCCCCTTCTTCTTGGATATACCAAATGCAATCAAGCACAGCAGAACTAGGGATATTGAACATAAGTTTAGAGCTAAATGGCATATCTGAGCCATGGCCAGCTTCCTCACCAAATTCTCTAACAGCTAACTCTTTATCCATGTGATTGCAATTAACAGCATATTGTGCGTCCCTACCATCTAGGTATGTTGACAATGGATCTATCATAATAGCAGTCGGGTCGGTTGTTGTCTTAAGCCTTAGCACAGGTAAACCATTCTCAGACTCAACCGCCCAAAATAACCAACCTAAGCCAGCTGTAACAGCACACTTCATAGCCCCAACGTAAGCACTTGAGGCTGTACTTGCTTTTTCAATACCCCTCAGCACCCCATTAACTAACTCTTGAAGCTCCTCGTTTTCAGTCTTCACAGCCATAGAAGGAGGTGACATTCTAACACCACTCACGACTTTATCAATGTATGGGGGTATCATAGGAAGAGAGATGTTTGCCATTTTCTTACTCTTCCTAGAATTATATACGATAGCGTTCCACATACCTTTGCCACCACTAGCAAAGTTAAAATCATCCGCCATTTCTGAGTAAGTTTTACTCCAAGCAGATTCTAAAACTCTCAATTTATTATCGTGAATATTGTGCATAATTTCTCCAAGTATATCACTAATATAACATTTTACCCAATAAAACCGCCATAACTTTGCCTTTGCCTTGGCGCTCGTTGTGGTTTTTCTTCATCCGTTACCCAAAGACTCATCGCTAGAGCGTCGGGTTCGTCAGGACTTTTAGCTAGTTTCTTCTTGCTCTCTAAAGCTATTTGTTCCCTATCCTTGTACACAAAAGTGATATTACTTAACTCATCCCAACACTTATCATTATCAAGCTTACCGCCTGTCTTGAGCCAATCCCTCATTATGCACCATGATTCAGTTCTTGAGTTTGCATAACGATTAGGGTCTCTACTCTTCCAACTTGCCATCCAAACTATTGTACTAAATGTTTGGTTTGCATTACCCCAAACGTGAAGGTTGTCAGCTACTCCGCTTGATCCCGTAGCATCTACAACAACGGTATCCCAACCGTGACTAATATAAATCTGTTTAGCCCAATCAGTCATTTCTTGAGTGTTACCTTTAGCCTTCTTATGTACGCTTAGTATCTCTTTTCCTCGGCGCCTCACAATGACACTAACATCTTTACCCATGCCCGATACATCAAATCCAGCTGTGATTTTAAGACGCTCATTACGAATAGGAACACACTTTCTAGCCTCATCAATCACAATAGGCTTGATTAATACATTATCCTCAGCCCCCATGTATTCGCCTTCATACACGTTTCTAAAGGCTATTGGGTCGGCAAGCTCTAAAGCGTCTTTATCTGCTATTGCCCTGTCACTTAAGAATTTGTTATCTCTCCAATTGGTTTCAATTATTAAAGTCTTCGGGTATGGTGTCTCACATTCAACAAACTTTTGAGCTACCGCATCATTCCTATTCATTGGGTTATATAGCCACATGATAACAGAAAAATTCTTTCTTATCGTAGGGATTAGGGTTTCTATACTCTCACTCGTAACATAGGCAGATTCTTCTACTACTACGAGGTCAACTTGAGCTAAACCTTTAATATTACCTTTATTTCTTTCAAGCCCAATACTTGTTATTGTTGATCCTGTTGGCTTGTGAGTAATAACCTTATTACCCCAAATGAACTCATGCCAAACACCCATAAGAGTAGATGCGTTTTCAAGCTCACTCCAAAAGGATTCATCTATTGAGGAACCAAACTGTCTAGCTACAACCACTCTAAGCCCACGTTTTAACTTGTAAAGCCTCTTGTTTCTCATGTGATAGATAACAGCAAGTGAAGCTGAGACTGTCTTAGCTGAAGCTCTACCACCTGGCAATACTATGTGATTGGGTCGCTCTCCTGTCTCAGGGTCTTTGAGAGTAAAGAGGGGTTTAAACTTAGGACTTGCTACTTCAAAGGTTGTTCCCATTTAGAAAGCAGGCTCAGACTCTACAACAATGCCACCGCTAACTTCCACCTTCTCAGGTTCGTTAAGACCTAACATTTTAGTCATAAGCTCTACACCCTTCATACACACGGAATGCTGTCCATCTGTTTGGGCGTTACTCATTATGTCTTTAATATCTTGTAGGAGCGTGTCCCTTGTAATACCTAGGTTTTTAGCGTCTTTTAGCTTCCTAGCATCTATATAACTTGCAATGTTGCGTTTTGCTAAGTTTTGTGCGCTTTGTGTTCTTGCGTTGCCTTTGCTATATCCAGCATCTATACAAGCTTGAGTGCCATTGAATCCATTGCTTAGGTAGTGGTCACAATATCGTTTCTGCTTTGGTGTTAGTGGCGTTAATTCTTCTTCATCCATCTTTGAGCCTTTCGGTTCGCCGTGAGTTGTTCCCCACGTTGCTTTTACTTAAAGGTATCTTAAAAACTTAAAAAAGGCAAGTCACTTGGACTCGCCCTTGTTTGCTACTCGTATTTCGAATAGTCAAATGGCATATGCTCGCCAGTTTTAGAATCAAACACTTGATAATCCACCATATCGCTAATAACTTCACACTTTGTATGCATTAATGGCGGTATTATTAACCGCTCTCCTTTTTCGTATTCATTAGTTACAGGGTTGTGAACTTTTTTATACATCGTTCTACAGTCGCCCTCTAGTATAGCTACAAGATTTTGCATAGCTTCATCAGTAGTCGTTCCCTCACCATATATAAATCGCTCTCCTATTCCTTTGTCTTCACTTAGAAAAGCGTCTAAACTAAAGACTCTTATTGAAGCATTTATAGTTCTAGGTGCTAGGTCAAAATCAGGTAAGTGATCCGAGTATAACTCTTCATTTATCGTTAACTTAATACCCTCAACTTCTAAAAACTTTAGCAGTTCTACTTTTTTATACACTTGGCAAGTTATCATTTTCTTTCCTATTGTTTGATTTAGTTTCATTGGTCTTCTTCTCCCTCTTACCTTTTAATGCTAATAATTCCGCATCAGCCATTGATTTAAGTATTACCATCAGCATCAATGAGTCACGCTCTAAATTGTACTTGTTGCCTATTTCATTAAATTTTAGCCGAAGCTCTGCCATTATCAATTCGGCTCTTTCTGGATTAGTCATTATATACCTCCTAAGTATATGATAAATATAGTAAATTAGGCACGAATTAGCTTATTTAAGTCTTGAATCCTTTGTGCCATTATTTGTCTTAGCTCTACCCCCCAACCTTCTGGGATTGGTGCTTGTTCGTTTAGCACCTTGCGTAAGTATCGGCTTGTTTTAAGCTTTAATAGATTCGCTGTGGCTGTGTGACCCCCTAGAAGATCACAGGCTGTTTGTAGTTGTTCTTTATTCATTTAAATCCTTTAAATGGGTTGTGGGGCTTTCGCCCCTTTGTTTATTTCTCAGCTAACACTTTGTGATATTCTGCTAAGATTTCCTCTTGAATGTGGTCTCTAAGCTCTTTACTTACAGGGTAGAAAAGCTGTCTGTACTCCTCTCCTTTGTAATATGGGTCACTTGGGTAGCTAA
>Ga0208156_1000399_pt1 | contig 17609 bp, 23 predicted proteins | sample 1_EtaG_FD_184073 | JGI IMG/M metagenome (GOLD analysis project Ga0208156, IMG submission 184073) | Marine viral communities from the Subarctic Pacific Ocean - 1_ETSP_OMZ_AT15124 metaG (SPAdes) (version 2) | ecosystem: Environmental > Aquatic > Marine > Oceanic | place: Pacific Ocean | collected...
CCGTACCTGCCTCTGTAGTACCATCTGGGCCAGCAGTGGCCGCACCATTGTTGGTCAAACCACCGCCAGTAGAGGCGGCAACAACATTTGACGTTCCAACCGCGGTCGTACCGATCCAAGTTGAAAAACAAGCGGTGTTTCTAGCAGAGCCAGAAGAACCAGCAGCCTTAACCGTACCCTCAAGCAACATTAACTCCATGTCGCGCTTCATTTCCTTTGCCCTCTTAGCGAGCTGGTAGGCTTGCGTAGATTTTCTTCCTGCAAAATCTACCGCTTCAGCCGTTCCAGAACTCTGGACTTGTGTTGCGGAAATCTGGGTGTAGTTAGTCAGACGGCGTGGCTCAGTCTCAGCAGTTGAAGTATAGTCGTTACCCTCAATCTGCGTGTTACTGGCGGCTGCCTTTAATGAATCTGTCTGCCACTCAAACAGAGTATTATCAGCGGTTCCACGTCCACACCCGTTAAGAAAGGGTGTGTCCATTGGACTGATATTATATATAATGTTACTAAGGTCTTCCCTGATGCCTATAGCACCATAGGTTTCCCTAGTATTCGTAGGAACGCCCATAGCGTTTTCCCTCCTTAGTTAAATGTCTATAAAATCCTCCAGGAGTGCAGACGCATCATCAATGTGTCCTGTACCCCGAAGACGTTTCATTTGTGCAGTACGTTTTCCTTTTTCAGCTTGGGAAGAAGACCTCCCCTTCCCTGAGCGGATAACCTTGGGCTTGTTCTTTAGTTTCTTAGATTTAACGTCCGATGACTGTATCGCATCATACTTTGAAGCCTTTATTAAAACAAGAACAGAACGGTGGTCTATAAGAGAACCAAGTTCTTCTTGAGTAAATCCCTGGGTTAAACCGTAGGATTTAATATCAGAAGCAATCTTTTTTTGTTTATCAGGATCACCCCAGTCAGGAAGGGCGGAAACTAATTTCCCGTGTTCTTCCGTCATAATGGTTTTACGCATCGCTTCAGCGTCTTGAGATTGTTTCTGCCTTACAAGTTCCTGTTGGTTCTTGAAGGTTTGAACCTTCTCTTGAGCTTCCCTTAACTCTTCTCTCTTAGTAATATACTCTATGGGGTCGGATTCTTTTAGAGATGCCCAATCCACATTAGTAAATTTTTCCATTTCCCCAGCAGAACTTTCAAGTATCTGCTGTAGGTTTTCCATATACTGCTGACGCTCGGCTTGTATCTGCTGAATTTCGGAAGTGTATGCTTTATGCAACTCCTCCATTTCTTTCTTTTCAGATGAAAGTTCTTGCGTCTTTCGGGTATAATCCGACTGTCGGCTATAGCCGTTCAGAAGCTCATCAAGGCTTACTTCGTGTTCCTTACCATTTACGGTAACAGCATAAAGTGCCTCTTCGTCTTCTTCGTCGGTTTCCTCAGATTCTTCTTCATCCTCTTCGGACTCTTCTTCCTCTTCGGCCCCATCTTCCAATGATTCATCTTCCTCTTCGGGTTTAGATTCTTCAACTTCAGTGGGTTGGGCTTCCTCTATCTCTGGGGTTTCCTCTTCAGAGTCCAGTAGACTGAGTAATGCCTCTTGCGCTTCGGTAACACTTCCACCTGGCGCGGGAATTGGCTGTAATCCAGCCGGTGTTTGCGGGGCTTGTTGCGTATCCGCCATAATTGTTACTCCTTAATTAGATGAATGGGTGTTGCTTTTCAAGTACCTCAGTCATATGCCCCGTTTCAACTATGGACTTTATATGACTTTCAATTCTATCAAGCAGTCTCATCGCTAACCAGATTGACTCTCTGGATTCCGATTCTGCCGAACCGCTGTTGTTCCAACGATTCATTAAATCTTCTTTTAATACATTAAATGATTCTATAAATAATTCGTTTTGTAATAAATTGTTTGCTTTTCTAGCTCGTTCATCATTTAGAAAATCGCTCATGTGTCTCCTATTGCTACGGCCCTGTTCTGTTCTCTTTCAAGGTTTAACTCTTGTGCTTTCAACTGTGAGTCTACCGCTAACTTCTGGTATTCCTGTTGAATCTTCTGAGCCTTGATTTGAACCTCTGCGGCCTTTATTTCTAATTCCTGTTTCTTTACTTCTGCCTCCATCAAATCAGCCTGTTCCTTGGGTGTAGGCTGATTCTGTTGAGGAGGAACCTTTGAGGGATCAGTAAGAAAATCATTTACATTCTGGAAGCCCATAGCCTTCACCAAGGCTGCCCCCAGATTATAGATATTCTGTTCACTGACGATACTTAAACCTCCTTGCATTGCTTCTGCTGCAAACTGTATCATTTGAGAAAGGTGCATCATCTGCTGATCCTTGCTTCCGTGTCCTAAAGCCACGGAGACAGTACAATCATACTTGTCGTTCCATGTGTCAGGTCGCACTGGAACCCACTCGTTTCGTAACTTTACCACTCTTTCTTTATCTTGGTTCTTAATAAGAAGTTCATATATTCTTATCATTAAATCTTTTACACCAGTTTCTGCAAAGTTTCTGGCTATCAATTCAACACGACTATTAGCAGCACCCATTACAGCATTAACAGCGGTAGCCGTAGTGTGTGATGTCAGGGCATTTTCATTCAATCCCTGAGACATCCTAGATACACCAGCCCTAGACTCCCTCACACTGTCCAGGTACTCTAGCATCTGGAAGGAGTAAGGTTGTAGGGCAGGGGTAGCGAGGGGCATTACAGCGTTGGGGGATTTCACCCTGACTACGCCACCCGGCCTTTGAGTCAGGAGGTCATCTAGGTTGGCCTGTCCCTCCAAAACGGCGAAACGCCCAAAGTTCTGGTTGTACATATTATCCATGAGGTTACGCATCAGCGTACTCTTCATCAATTGTAAATCCATAACAAGATCAGCAACCGACATTCCAAAGAACTTATGTGGAATCTTTATTGGTGTAATAGAGACAAACGGAATTGAGTCTATAGCATCATTTGCTAAAACCTTAGATCCTACTGTGCAAACTTTCCTTAGCTCTGTAATACCATCCCCGTCAAAATCTGTCTGTAGAAAGGACTCATGTAACCAGTAGGTTCGCAAGCCTTCCTCTCCATAATCATCGCCGCCACCCATGCCTTCCCAGTATGTAGCGGATTTATCGAATTGATAACGCTCAAGTCTCTCGGCAGAGAACTCGGTCATATCATTGTCGCCTCCACCAAGTTCCCCAGGATCGAGGTCTTCGTCTGGATACATCTCCCTCAACTCAGAAAGAGTCTTCATTACCCTGTGACAAACAAACCTTGCGTCCTGGATATTCTTCGATTCCCTGCTTATCAGAAACTCAGATGGAGGGACATTCTCTATTCGTATTTTCCCATTATAGGAGCTGCGCTTTATTACCGCATCGTGTCTGAGTGTTCCTGCAATTTCATACTCTGTGTGCTCTATGACTTCTATAGAATCATCATTTATAAGTACAGCAAACTCAATTTCTTCTAAATTATTGTACTCCTCTCTCTGGTCTTCCTCATACTCATCCCACCATACTTTGACTATACCATTCTTGCTTAAAAGAGCATCAGTAAACCACGAATACAAAATTTCCCAACCAGGGTTATCTTTTGTGAAAACATAATTTACATAGTCCGTAGCTTGTGCAGCCATTGCAACATCTTCAGGACCATGTGGATTAAATTTTACCATTTCATCCCCGGAGGCAAATACTCTCATCAAGGAGGGCTTAATCCATTCAATGGTATCCTGAACTGTGGTGTCTACAAATTGTGATCTTCCTGAAACTTCATTACCAAAGGGTAGACCATAATAGTATTTCATAGCTTGTTCTCTCTGGGTAGATATCGTATCTCCCATATATCCAAGCGCAGAAGTGATCTCTCCGCGAATTCTGGTTACTAATTCTTCTTCAGTAATTTTTTCACTAGCCATTAAATAATTCCATAATTTCTGTATTCAACATCCTGAGTCCATGTTGGGTCTTCCCCGGCTACGGCGAATCGTTGAGATTGAAAGGCATATCTTGTTGCTGACATGAGGTCGTCTCTAAGAGGAACCACCTTATTATCTTTCCTGTGATACATTCTGAACTCTTCAAACCAGTCTGATAGAGTTGAGAATACCTTGAATTTTCCTGCTTCCACGGATTGCAGCATAGCCATTAAGCCTTCCTCGATGGAGTTAGAACCTTTATTGCTTCCAAGAGCTGGGGGGTTAGTGAAGTGTTCCAGTCTAAAGTTACAGCCAAGATTTCTATACTGATCGGCTAAACCTGGATTACCCATGCTATCCCTTCTATTTCCATCATGTGGATACACTATAGGAATAAAATGTGGTCTGCCTTTTATTACCCCTGCGTGTACAGATGGGCTTGCTTTTGAGGCTCTATAGCAATCATACACGTAAAATGTTTCGCTGTCTCGATCCATAGCGCACCAAACTACTGCTGTGGGATGGTCATAACCAAAGTCTATGGCAGCTATTCTGGGCCAGTGAGGTTCTATTTCTATAGGATCAACCATCACTTTCTCCTCCCCTAGAGGAAAAACCAATCCTGAACCAATAGAAGGTCTTCCGTTCTTTCTCATTTCCCGTTCGTGCGGGGAATATGAGGAAAGAATCTGCTCCATCACACCCTCTGAGAGGTGGCCTCTTTCTCCATTCTGAGAGAAGATTCTCTCTGAGGCATCATCCCAAGTCGCGTTAGTTAGAGACTGCCCTGATTGGAGGTTGTTCATAAAGGATGCGACCGTTTCTGTCATCCCTTGCTCTGGGGTAAAAGTCATATAAACCATACCCTTACGGTCTAATGTTCGAGTAACTGCTTGAGAGTATATTTCTCTGCTAGGCTCTTCGTCTAGCCAGATACAATCTACACTACGCCCCTGCCACTTCTCCTGGCCCATCTCATAGGCTTTGAAAAATAAAGAGGAGTTCCCACCGGAAACGTGTTTAATTAGAGCTACGCTCTTTGCGTTTGGAACCCCAGGCTTCCTCTCGGTCTTTATTATTAGATTTCTCGGTATAGCACCGGACCCAAAGGCTTCCGGGTCATCGGGGGAACCCAATAGTTCGTATTGAACGATGTCGCGTGTCGTTTCATTTGAGACACCTCCAGCCCACGCGATGATTGGCTGTCGATATCTTCTTCCTTGCCACCAAGATGGATATAATCCAGTTGTGTGGTAAGCCAGTTCAGCAGCCCCACAATAACTCTTTCCTATGCGGTTAGCCGCCATCAGAAGCCTCTGGTTGGCCTCTGAGCTTGTTTTATGGAAGTTTAGCTGGTAGGGATAGGGGTCATAGAAATCGAGCTTGTTGAAGCGTTCACGGGTTCTTATCTCCCTAGCGATTTCTACTGCTTTTGCCAGATCCCTTCTTGTAGCCGCTTGCGTGGATTGCTTTGGCTTGACGTTCTGCACCTGACTTAGTTGCATAGCATTTCCCTGATTCTCCGTATTTCCATCCCTTCTTACCACCTTTTAGTGTACAGCGTTGAATTGGCATTTAAGCATATCTCCCCAAAAGTCCCCTCTCGTCTTCTCGAACGGCTAGGGGTACACCGCCTTCATAGGTTTCTCTCATTTCGGGTGTGATGTTGATTTTCCAGAGGTCTTCATTGTTTTTAATACGAGAACGATAGTCCTTTGGATAACCTGGAGTAGCCTCATTAACCCATTCGACATGGCGTTTTGCCTCTTCCTCAGTGTCGAAGAAGTTCACAAACTTTCCTGTCTGAATATCAAAGATTTCCCAATACTTCTTTCCTTGTATCCGCTGCGGCTCAACACCAAACGGTTTCAAAAACCTTTCAGAAAACTTCGTGATTTTCTGGTCGTAGAGTTGTTTGTGGAATTCGCCCCCGATTTGTAAATCTAGCCCCTCATAACTTTGTTCAGAAATTCCACCAGAAGACCAATCAAGATCACTATATATTTTATCGGCTAATTCTTTACCCACATGTCTCGGTAAATCATTTAATCTAACAGTTTTATCAGAGGCTTCGTCATCCCCCTTTCCCCAAATCCTTAGGCTTACCGTATTGCCCATATTCTTTCTAGATTGTCTAACGTCTTCTTGAGCCTCTTCAAGTGTATTGAACAGGCTTCGTATGCCGCTTGCATTAGTAACCAAAAATTTACCATTACCTAAGTTTTCAATATTAGCAACCCTTAGGGTTTGAACACGAATCTTATCTATATGTTTAGCTAGGTCATAACGATCCGCTTGAACATCCCCTGTTGTCCACGTTAATTGTTCTATTGATGGATCACGTAAGGCTTCCAAGAAAGCTCGTTTCCATCCGAGTTCGTGCCAGGTCTTTTTGTAGGGTGCGTCTGGTACACGGCTCAACAACTGCCCTTCTTGTAAAAACTCATCGACATAGGACTCGCGTTGACGTTGACTTATCTCAGCCCAAGTTTCATCAGTTATCCCGAAATATTCTTTAGCTTCGGATAAATCCCTATCGGAATACGACGATGGTTTAGTTGAATCGCGATAACCCCGCTTCTGCCCCTGTTGATGCCAATCCGATTGGATTTCTTCGATGTGCAACGTCTTCTTACCGTCAACAATACGTTCATTCAACCGCAATGAGACTAAGACGTTGGGTTCATCCCAATGGCCTCCGGTATACTGATTTGTATAAGATGGAATTTCTGACTCGGATAACACCTTCAATGCTTCAGCATAGGATATTCCAAACAAATCTTCCATCTGCACACCTGCCTCATGGCTCTCTCCCATAGCATCAACGATCATTTGGGCTTCATCCACACGATCATTTGTAGGCAGCTGAATCAAAATCTCCTGCGGGTTTTCTCCGCCTGGGAGATTTAAGGTGTCATCATCAGCATATTTGGTATCATCTGGACCCTCTGGCACAAAACCCTCTCTGGAGAAAAGGACTTCAGGAAGGCGATTTAATTCATCAGGTACACGAGGAGAACGCCCTAACACAGTCTCTTCCAATTCAATCGGCTCTATGAAATTGAGAGCCTCTTCTTTGGTCAGGGTTCCTGAGGCAGCACTCAATAAGGACTCAGTGGCTTCCCCTTGGGTTGATAATAAGCCTAAATCTTTAGCTTCTGATACAGCGCCTTTCTGTTGTTTTAAGCGTCCTAACCAATAATCTAGATTGCCTCTTTGTTGGGGTGCTGTATTTACAGCCCTTCTTGCTGGAGAAAACCAAGTTGGGAACTTCCCTCTTAGGAGTGATCCCGCTGCTGCGATAGGAGCTGCAAGCTGTTCTCCCGTTATAGGTTCGTGCTCTCTTGTGTGCTCTATTGTAGGTAATCCAAATCGTCCCTCAAACTGTCTCTGAGCATCCACAATTGATTGGTTATGACGATTGACAAACGGAGCCAAGACATTTCCAGCTTGACTATAAAGTGTTTGTAAGGCTGGGGCAAACGGGGCGGTAGCCAACCTAAGAGTACCCGGACCAGGCATAGTGGCAACCTGACGTTCAGTTTCAATCTGATTAAGGGCCGATTTTACCTCATCTACAACTCGACCGGGGTAATCATGGATAAATTGTCCTACATTAAAATCAAATAGGTTATCCCTATCCTTATCATCCCCAAGAATCGAATGAGCCATTATCTAGTTTAACCTTGATGGCAATTCCTCAGGTTCTGAAGATCCGGTTAAAGCCTCAAGTTCTCTCCTCAGCTCATCAAGGGATGCGCTCTCGACATGGGAGACTTTCTGCTCCACTTTATCGACAGGCTTTAACCCTGCTCTGTCAAGGAAGTCTTTAATTGCTCCCAATTTAACAGCTTCAGAGGTTGCCTCATTTATCAATTCATTGAGTTTAGCCAGTACACCGGGTATTCCGTCTAACATCATTTCCCTAGTTTTCTCAGCTATCTCTTCAGAAAATTGTTTTTTAAGCGTCCAACCCTTTTGTTTGGAGGCTTTCTCAGAGTAGCCTGCCATCACTGCTGCTTTCGCAGCGTTTCCTGTTAAACAATAGGCTTCTATAAAAGCCTCTTGCTTCTCAGTTCTCATCAGTATGCTCCTCCCCCTAGCAGTCCTGCTGGCGCAGCCATAGGAACTGAGGGAGACATAGTCTCTGAGGGAGACATAGCAGCCGAGGGGCTAGTGGCCTCCATAGCGGCCATAGGTTGTCCTCCCATGAGTTCCGCAAGTCTCGCATCAATCTGTTCTCGTAGAGCAAGCAGTTGGGAAACCTCATCTCCACCCATTGGGTTTCCTGCGGGTGGTCCTGCTGCCATTCCATTCATCATTGGTAGTCCGTTAGCCATAGTCTTATCCTCTTATAATCCCATTATTGTTTTAAATTCTTCCCCCCTTTAGGGAGCATCGTTGTATAGGCATATTAGAACCATTTTTTCTTTCTAAGCCTTTTTTTCGTGTCAGCGTCTGGGTAACCCTTGTAGTGATGTTTAATAAAGAGTTCTTCTCCAACATCATCCCCATCCAAATAACTATTTATTAGAACATCACTTCCTTCGCCCTTGACTTTGAAGTTTGTTGGAGATTCCGAGAGATGAGCTAAAAACAAAGCTCTTTGTAGGTCAGGAGATAATTCAGCTATATCTGCACTTTTCGCTGACTGATAATTGGGTCGATATTGCTTCTGAAAATCCTTAATTTCCTGCGGTTTATATCCAAGAACCTTTGTTAGTCTGTTTATGGCCGTAGGGATGCTATCCTTAGTAAATTGATATATTCCTCTTGCGGTAGATTCGGGGTTTTGGATGTTAACACCACCAGAACTCTCAAATTTTGAGACATCATCAGCAAACTTCTTTAGCCCTCCTGCATCACGACTCAACCTTTTTCCTATCTTGTCAATAACTTCACTGGTATAGCTAGGCATTTCCGTTATAAAATCTAACTCAAGGTCTTTTTCGGTAATTGCGTCATTGTCTATTTCTGATAAACCACCAGCCTCAGCCTCAGACATTACGGAAGGAATATATTCTAAGATACTTGTCGCCAGATCCTTGATCTTAGACCATGCCCCTTCGTCCGGTCCATCCAATAGCGATACTCCATCAGACATTTTTCCAGGGAGATACCCCCTTGGATCACTCATTATGGTTGGATAAAGTGGTATAGGATGCCTACGAGGTTTCCTTAGACGAAGTTGTGGGAGCGGTAAAACCATTATTGGTTCCTCAGCAGAAGTATGTTCGCATATTCAATGATCTTCTTTAAGTCTTCTGTGGGAGTCCCTTTCTTGTCCCATCTACTGGCGTATTTGACGATATTTCCTGAGCAGAAGTCTAACTCATTGGCTAATATGTAGTCTATTGGGGGGATAGTCATCTTGTAATGCTTGGGATTCAAGTTATCTAGGCTTCATCATCATTTAATTATATTACTTAGGTTTCCTCACCGCTGTATGGATACAATATACATATATACGCAAAAATAAAAAGGGGGGTCGCCCCCCGTCCGTTCTCCCTCTAGGACGCGGGCGCTAGGCGCGTACTGGAGGAAGCCTCTGAGGCTGCCTCTACGCCTCTACTCGTGCTACTCGTACCCTTGAGGCTACCCCTAGGCCTTTACCACGTGCATAGTCTTGTGGGCTTCCTCGGTTGGTTTGAACTGTTGTGTGTTTGCATGGCAGTAACATTGTTTGAGGCAGTCTATACATCAAGAGGAAGTCTACAGGCTAGGAGGTAGTCTATTGTATTCCCCTCTATGGTTAGAAGTATATGAAGCTTAATTATGGTTGTTTTTTATGGGCGAAAATAATGCTTGACAGGTGCCGAGATGTGTGCATAATGAGCATTGACGCATTAACTTTAACTAGAGGCAACCTAATGAAAAACCTGGAAACAATCAAAGGCTTAAAAATTGACAAGCTCGAACGTATGAATAGCAGTATAAACGGTAATCCGAGGTTCCGCGTGTATTTCTCGAATGGTCTTGTTTCGCAGACTATGGTTGATGATATGGCTACTTACGCTATCGAGAACTATACTAGGAGAAACAGGCCCGTCGTAGATGTTGAATTCGGTACGCATTACGGTACTGTGCAGGTCAATAGAATCGTAGAGGCTGCCTAATGAAAACCTATATCACCTCACTTGTTGTGTTGTTCCCATCTCTAGCCATTGCCACCTACTTGTTTGCTAGGGAGGCGTCAAAATGACATACCTAATAGCGTGGGCGGTAATTTGTTTCTGTTGTATGCTAGTTCTTGCACTTAGGAGCTAACAAAATGATCGAATCTATCTTAATTGGTTTCATAGTCGCTGTATTCATTGTTGGACTAATCATACACGGGAGGCCGTAAATGTATAAATACCGTACTTTTGAGGTTGGGCGCGTATTTGGTAAAACGCTCTCAATATCTAGTCCGTTAAGAGAGGGCAGTTGGGACTGCGATCCTAACAAAGTCGATGTAGTCCACTGGGGTAAGCAATCCTGCCCGTTAGATGACAACCTGAACGGGAGGCTCGAAAAACTGATACCGCAAGGCTACGGGACTCCCAGAGTGACGGCCAATGATTGGAAAGCCTTTGTTAGTTTCGCCTCATTGGTTCTAGCTTTCAAATAATGGTTGACAAGTCTATGAGGTAGCCTTTAGAGTACCTCATACACTTATTAACTCTAATTGGAGAAACCAAGATGCATTTACATTTTATTGAAGATAGTTTCGGTGACGTAGTAGACAACCTCGAATTCTGTTCTGACTACTGTCATAGAGACTGTCTAGGTGACGATTATCAAGGTTGGAACGGTTGTAATGAATCAGAATTTGATACTAGCTGCGGGCATTGTGGTACTAAGATACATGGCGCTTGTGGCCCTTATCCGGAGTAAACCTATAAACCTACCAGAATCCTCTAGGCTGCGCTATTCTGAGGCAGTCTAGGTGGATTCCAAAGTAAACGGAGATACTATGAAAAAATCACAATACAGAAAATACTGCAACAACCCTAATGCTATAACGAATGCAGGCTATAAAAATGGCAACGGCAAGCATTACTTTGCAGGAGTAGAGTCTAGTAATAAAGATACAGTTTCAACGGTTACAGGTGGAAAGAATGAAACCGTAGTCGCTCGTATCTCTACCTGGAAGGGAGCAATCGAAATAACCGCATCCATTGATGGGAACGATGATGCCTTTAGGATCGACTTAGTACCCCATGCAGGAGTAGGAAACACCGAATGGGTTGCCTCTGGTCACTTTGGAGACAAGAGGAGCCTAGTTGTCAATGAAGCCTTGGGAAAGATTAGATAGTGCAGCCTTTCCCTTTCTGTTGTACTTGGAGCGGTCGCGCATTGCGCCGCTCTTGGTACGATTCCAAGAGTCGCGCTGGGTTATGTTTCGCTGTCTACGGGAACGCCTAGTCGTGCGTTCACTTTCTGATGACATAGGAGAATTATTATGTTGGACTTTTACGAAGAAAATTCACACATCGATTTTGATTATTGGGAGCTTAAATTTTGGGAAGCCTATGGATATTACCCATGGTTTCCCGAAGAACCAGTCTGGGAGGGGACATTTCTCGAATTGGATGGGAGACGGCTGGCAATAGTTGGGGATGACCGAGCAGAATTTCTTGCTTTCGTTAGAGAAGAATCTGACAATCCAGACCACCCATATCCAGAGGGAGCCTAGTGTTGTTTATTTACAACACTGAAGTTGCACCTGTCTTTTTGAGCCGTTAGTGATACGACTCACAAGCGGGTGCAGCTTGGTACTCCCAGAGGGTAGCTATCGGTCTTTTGACGAGGGCAGACCCAGACCCCGATATGTATCACATTTACGATAGTTTATTCTCGGCTCAAAAGTTCCCTGAAAGTCTCCGCTATTTATCCGATGGAGCCACAGAGGGAGGCCCGTAATTTTGAGTGTCAGACACACTTTTACCCTACATAGTATATACAGTTGGGGCTAAAAATGGCTAAAACACTAGGGTTTTTAAGGGTTTACTAATATGTATATTTATCAACTACTTACAGCTTAACTGTATATACTATGACAGGAGAAATCTATATGAACCACCTAATCGACAAATCTATGCAAGTTATACGAAATCTGCCAGTGAAGGTGGTTGCCGATCAGCAACGGACTAAGAACCACACCGTAGCCAAGGACTCCTACGCTAACAGGTGTATAAACCACATTGAGAAGATTAGGAAATACGCCCCAGAAGGTAATTTTTCTGATCCTAAAGCCCCATCTTACAACCCTCCCAGAACTAGACGGGAGAAATACGCTGTTAAGATGTTAGATGAAGCCTATAAAATATACCTATTTTTGTCAAATTTTGATCCACGGGTTGGGGAACGCCAGCACTGGAATTCTAACATCAAAGAATATTCCCTAGACGCCATCATAGGGAGCCACGATCCCAGCGAAGAGGGCGACGAGTGGGAGGATTCGCTGCTAGAGGATGGCGTAGTAGAAACCAATAGTCCAGAAGCATATTCGGGAGGCTTAGGTTATCGACACGTCAACTGGGATGCTGAGTACCTGATGGCCCAGCCTAAAGGTAAGCATATCAACCCATATTGGCGACCCGATCTGCCTCGGAACCAGCCAGGGACAAAGGAGCACAGAGAAATGCTGTCTCTTGAAGAATCTGGATACTGGGCTTGCCAACCTAGAGAGCCGAATAAATGGTATGAAAAGATGGGCTGGACGCTAGTTGAAAGTTCGAGTAGGTAATGTTTTGGATACCCAGACGGGTGTTGTTTACCCGTCTAGGGTTGACTGTATCAAGGCACTGGGACGGGATGTGGCCGTCCCTATGCTCCGTGACAGGCGTTTTAAGCGACTGAGGATCATCACTATGGAAGACAAGAAGAAAGCCATGTACGAGCAGGGAGAACAAGCCTGCGCCTTAGCTGTAATTTTCTTAGAAACTACGGTTCGAGATATAGAGATAGCTGCCCACGGTGGATATACCCACGATGATTTTGCGGATGTGGCCAGTAGCTTGCGGGCAATTCAGGAAGACCTCGAAGGCTTCATATCGAACATCGAAGAGGCAGGCTATTATTTAGACGAACAAATAGAACTGGAGACATTACGCAATGAGTTCCAACTCGACATCAGAGAGGACATCAAATCTATGGTGCAGCGACTGTGACAAGAAGCCTGCGACCCAACTCAGCCCTTATATTTTATGTGATTCGTGCTATGCAGACCGCTATTCAACTCAGATCGTTGATGGCAAAGAGATCCGATTTAAGGAGCTACTGAAGGCTTCCTTGATTTCTCAGGGGCTATGGATAAAAGATGGAGAAACTAGACAGGAGTGGCATGGAAGAATGGAAGTCGAATCAAGAAGTGCTCTTCAACGATACACCGGAGGGAAAAAAGGCAAAGTGGGAATACATAAAAAGCCTACCGGAGATGGAGAAGGTGGTGCTTGATGTGGTTAAACATTTTGGAAAACTTGGAGGCATAAAGGTTTATCGTGGATAAGAATTGGAAAGCATTTGAGCGACGGGTTGCGCTACGCACTGGGGGCGAGAGGATACCAGTATCGGACAGGAGGACGCCTCTGGACGTAGCACACCCTTACCTCGGTATTGAATGTAAGTACCGAAATAAACTCTCTAAGTTTATCAAAGATGCAATGAATCAGGCCATAGAAGGCTCAGAGGACAAGATACCCACTGTGGTGCTGGGAGAGTATCGCAGTTCAGAGATGTTGGCAGTAGTGAGGCTTCCAGATTTAATGAACCTCGTGGCTGCCGCTTATAGGGAACCCGACCCCCTTATTGTGGTTGGGCAAGACGGAGAAAATATATGCACAGAATGAGAGGCGTTGACCCTTATCAAACATTTGGGACGTTGATGGAAGAGATACTATCTCCTGTAAAGTATGGCACTAGGATACTGGAGAATGTAGGCACTAAGGACAAGCCATCTATAGTAACTAGGGGCGAGTGGGTGGAAAGGAAATACAGGGCTTGGCGCGAGGAGGATGGCTCTTACCACGAAGAATTGATTGGTGATGACATCCCTATGGGGCCGGAGATTACAGACTAATGAGCCTATATGAAGACTATATTGCAGTCTCTAGGTATGCTAGGTACTTGCCTGAGCATCAGAGGAGAGAGTCTTGGGGGGAAACTGTTGACCGTTACGTCGACTACTTTAGTGGTAGGTTCAATTTACCGTCAACCCTTTCCTCAGAACTTAGGGAGGCTATCTACTCTAAGAATGTAATGCCTTCTATGAGGTGTTTGATGACGGCTGGCGAGGCTTTAACTAGGGACAATATTTGTGGTTACAATTGTGCTTATGTCGCAGTGGATCACATTCGAGTCTTTGGTGAATCCCTATACATTCAGATGAATGGAACGGGGCTAGGCTTTAGCGTAGAGCGTCAGTATATTTCAAAACTTCCTGATGTAGCTGAAGAATTCCACGACACCGACACAACGATCGTGGTTCGAGATAGCAAGCTAGGGTGGGCAACCGCCTTAGATGAGTACGTGAGGCTTCTGTATAGCGGTAAAGTTCCGAAAATAGATGTATCTAAGGTCAGACCTGCCGGAGCACCCCTTAAAACTTTTGGGGGCAGAGCCAGTGGCCCGTGGCCTTTCGAGCGTATGCTTATCAACGTAGCTAACGTATTTAAGGGGGCTAAAGGGAGGAAGTTATCCTCAATAGAGGTACACGATATTATGTGCCATATCGGGGAGTGCGTAGTTGTTGGGGGTGTACGAAGAACCTCACTAATTAGCCTATCAAACCACTCAGACGGGAGGATGCGCCATGCGAAAATGGGTAACTGGCAAACGGAAAACCCACAAAGAAGTCTCTCGAATAATTCTATCTGTTATACCGAGAAGCCGGACATGGGTGCTTTCCTCCGTGAATGGCTTGCTATTTACGAGAGTAGGTCAGGGGAAAGAGGTGTCTTCAACAGGCGGGCGTGTAAAGATATGCTCCCAGAGCGGAGAGATCCAAACTATGAATTTGGATGCAACCCCTGCTCAGAAATTGTACTCAGACCAGGACAGTTCTGCAACCTAACAGAAGTGGTGGCTCTACCTTCTGATAATTTTGAATCTTTAGAAGATAAGGTTAGGTGGGCTACGATTCTAGGTACTCTACAATCGTGCCTAACAGACTTTAAGTTCTTGCGTAAGGGGTGGACTGATAACTGTGAAGAGGAGAGGCTGTTGGGCGTTTCCTTAACTGGAATATATGATTGTCCAGCGCTTAGGAACAGCTCGGCTGAATTTCTCAATAAATTGAGGGATTACGCGGTAGAAGTAAATAAGAAGTGGGCTAAGATACTGGATATTAAGCCATCAACCTCTATAACGTGTATAAAACCCAGTGGCACGGTGAGCCAGCTTTGTAATTCGGCCAGCGGTATACACCCCAGGTGGTCGCAGTTTTATATTCGTAGAGTTAGAAATGATAAGAAAGACCCGTTATCTCAAGTAATGATACACGCTGGCGTACCCTGCGAGGAGGACAAGCATAACTCAGAGGCTTGGGTTTTTTCCTTCCCGATGAAATCTCCAGCAAAATCTTCAACCAGACATGAAGTTAATCCTATAAGTCAATTGGAGCTATGGAAACACTTCGCTATAAATTGGTGCGAACATAAACCAAGTATGACTTGTTATGTGCCGGAAGACTCTTGGGCTTCAGTGGCTTCTTGGATCTGGGATAACTGGGATATTGTGAATGGCATTTCTTTCTTGCCCTCCTCAGACGAGGGTCATATATATGAACAGGCTCCCTACGAGGACATCACTTCAGATGTCTATAAGGAGATGAAGAAAGCTATGCCAAGCAGTATAGATTGGATGGGTATAGTAGAAGAGATGGATGCTACCACAGCCAGCCAGGAATTAGCCTGCACTGGTGACAGTTGCGACATATAGGAGAACTATTATGGTTGGTAAAAAACCAGTTAGGTGCATAGAAACAGGGGAGGTTTTCGAGTCCATGACCGCTGCTGGAAGGAGCATCGGTTCGGCCGGATTTAGAACCAATCGAGATGGTGGGGGGCCACTGCATCACTCCAACATTAGCCACGCCATACATAGGCATGGTGGTAGGCATGGTGGGGTGCAGACAGCCGGAGGATACCACTGGGAGTTTGTTGACGAACCTAATAACGTGCGAACCCTACACCTTGAGGAAGCCTTACCAAAAATCTACAAGACGATAAAGAGGAAGCCTCCTAAACAGGAGAAGGAGGACTACCCACCAGAGGGTTATGTCTATGTATTCAGAAATAGATGGCATCCTGAAGGAGTCTATAAGATAGGATCTACGGATAATCTTGAAGGCAGGAGGTCTGCTGCCAGGACTTGGGGAGCATATAATTGTGAGTATTACTTGGAAGTAGATGACTGCAAGCTGGTTGAATCTATGGTTCACACTAAGTTAAAGGGCTACCGGGTCGAAGCCGAGGATTTAGGCCAAGAGCATTTCAGTGTAGATTTGGAGGAGGCTACCTCGGCCATCAAGGACGTAGCTTTTGAAGTGGCCTGTATGCATAAAGACTGCGCGGCTTGAAGTCAAGAAAGTATTTAGAGTGGGTGGCGGATCTGCCCTGCATACACTGTGGGGCAGACTCTCAGGCACATCACCTGAGAATAGGAGTGTTGGGGGCAGGCATGGGGAGGAAGGCTCCAGATTTTTTCACCCTCCCAGTCTGTTTTCAACACCACGCCCAGTGCCACGATGGAACATTCGATAAGGAGACTCAGATGAGATGGTGTTTACAAACTCTAGGACAAGCATTTAAGGAAGGGATAATCAAATGATTAGTGAAGAAAGGCTAGAAAAAGCAATGGTTTACCTAGCACATACCGATGAGGAAGCTGCTAAGGCTAAAGCATTGGTCAAGAAACTGGAGAAGATGGAACGCATCATTAGAGGTGAAGCGTTTCTCAAGGCTTCGGGGACTGTAGCAGAACGTGAAGCCAAATCCGTAACGTCTCAGCAGTTCAGAGATCACGTAGCCTACGCTGAAAACTGCTGGGCTGACGCTGAACTACTGGATAACAAGCGCCATACAGAAGAGGTTATCGTCGATATATGGCGTACCATGTCTGCAAATCTTAGAAGGGTATGAGAGAAGGTTACTTTTTTAGTGTAAAATTCTGCATACTAAAACTATTAGGGAAAAAACCTATGACTTTAGAAGATGCTGCATGGAAGTACGAAGGAGAGTATGTTCCTGGTTTGGGGGTGTATGCTTCGGATGGTGTCTACTTCGATCTTTGGCAGGTAGCCCATCAGGATGGATACCATCCAATGTGGAAATACGGAACCCATGTCTACTGATGACTGGATTTACCATACCCCAGACCAGTGGACGCAATTCTTGGATCAGCACCAAGCCCAAGCATGGGCTTACGAATTAGAACTTCAACAACAGGAGACAATAATGGCATATCAACATAAGGAGGGTAGAGGTAGTGGGTGGACCAATCATTCTGACAACCCCCAAGCACCTAAGCTAAAAGGTTCTATGTGCTGGAAGGGGGAACAGATAAATTGGGCGTTGTGGAAAAACCCTAAGAGGAAGGATACTGATCCAGATTGGGGGCTGAAATTAGAAGAGCCTAGAGATGATGGGGGGTCATCTAAACCCCCGTATAACCAGGCTCCTAAACCAGCTCCAAAACTGGATGACGATTTCCCATTCTAAGGGGGTATACAGGGGGAGGCTAGGAGGCT